>Ga0208717_1000004_pt1 | contig 206139 bp, 190 predicted proteins | sample NGESurF53shallow_FD_184489 | JGI IMG/M metagenome (GOLD analysis project Ga0208717, IMG submission 184489) | Arctic peat soil microbial communities from Barrow, Alaska - NGEE Surface sample F53-3 shallow (SPAdes) | ecosystem: Environmental > Terrestrial > Soil > Wetlands > Peat ... | reverse complement strand
ACCCAGCAATATATATTCAGATAGCGGAATACGCCTGCGAACAGATTCTATTAAAAAAATGGAAGCTGGGCGATAAAATTATCAGTATAAGGGATCTTGCTGTGAGCATGGAAGTAAATCCCAACACTGTGCAAAGAGCGTATGATTTTTTACAGCAACGGGATATTATTACTAATAAAAGAGGCATCGGATATTTTATTGAAGATGATGCGATGGAAAGAATTCTCAGTTTCAGAAGAGAGCAGTTTATGGAGAATGAATTGCCTGTGTTTATGCGAAACCTATATCTTTTAAAAATAGATTTTAAAGAAATAAAATCATCGTTTGACCAATTTATAAAAGACAATTTTAAAAAATAAGTTATGAAATTTACTTCAAAGGTTTTGCTGGTATTGCTGGTTGTTTTAATCGGTGGTTTGCTTTCTTCAAATATAATTCTGAAAAGAGAATATGATAAAATAGATAAATCGGACATCTATTGGAATTACGAAAGAGTTTTACAGCAACCTTTTAAATACTTGAAAATAACCGGTGGAAACGGTACCAAGATTGCATTTGAGCAAAGCCCTAAATATTCTGTTCGCATTCTACAGGAATGGAAAAGATATTATGGCGGCGAGATAAAAGCGCATGTAACCAATGACACGCTGATTATTAACTTTGATTTTGTTCCGGCAAATCTTTATGAAAAATTCTGGATGAAAGGTATCACTGCCGTCCGTATTTTTTCGCCGGAGCTTCTATCTGTAGAAGGTTTTAATACCAACTTCGAAATGTTTAATCTGAAACAAAAAAGCATAGCAGTGAATATGTCAGGTAAATCTAAATTTGAGGTGGAAAGTATGATTCCTGGTATGGATTCTATTAATGTAGTTCAGAAAGATTCTTCTTCTGTAGAATTTGAAATGTCGCTTGATTATAAATCAACTCCGCTTTTTACCAGTTCGAACGGCATAAAAAGCGATGAGGCAATGAACATTAATTCAGTCAACGCAAATCTGAAAGGATATTCTATATTGGATGTTGGCCATGCCCAGATTCAATCTTTACAACTTACTGTAGCAGATAGTTCTGCAATTGTTCTTTCTGGTGGAGCACTAAAAAAAATCGTGAAATAGGAAAATCCAAATTGGTATTATAAGTTGGTTTACTGCTTTTGAGATTGGCCATAATATGTTTCCATTTGTTTGAATTGCGGGTTCTTATCTCTTTAAATGAGAGATGACACCTTTTTTGAAAGGTGTCATCTCTGAACCTGTTAAATAATAAAATAGAAATCGGCATTATAAGTTAGTTTACTGATTATGAGCCATAAGGTAAATGGTCTTTGAGCCATTCATGATCATATCTTTTCGAACTACTCACACATCAATATCACCTGGAAACTTTACTCCCCAGCCATGCTTTCCTATACTGTTGAATTGCTTGCGTTATTGGTTTTCCTTCTTCTTCATAACTCACTACTTTTAGTGAAGGATCTTCCTGTAAAATAATTTCGGCGTCGTTTAATACTTCGCGCTGAATGTATTTGACATCAATTTTATCACCGGGTTGGTGAGCCGCTAACACTGATTGAATGTCTTCCTGACTTGCAACCGGTTTGCCATCGAGTTCGGTGATTACATCGTCGAAATCAAGTCCGGCATTGTAAGCCGGCTGGCCAATTAATGTATTGGTTTTAATTTGCAACCCGCTTTCAGCAGCTTCCGTTCTGAAATTTCCTAACCATGCTTTGCCGGGATTTGTCGTTTTTAGATCCAGGCCTGCTTTCTCCAATAAATCTGTATAATTATTTTTTGCAGTTCCATAAATATATTGGCGGAAAAAGCTGTTGGCAAATGCTGTGTCCTTCGTTACTTCACCCAGCACTTTTTCCAATCCGTCATTAGTATAAGGAATATAAGGCTTGCCAAATTTTTTCCAAACGGCCTGCATGTAATCATCTAATGAAAGATGGTAATCATTGCGCAGCCTGAAATCGAGCGCCAAAGCGGTAACCGCACCATAATAATAATAAGTGGTAAATATGTTTGGATAATTGGTGCGGTCAATAGCAACGCCCGCATCGGTATAAACCGACAAGTCGCTCATTGTAACAGGAGAATACTTTTTGGAGCCTGGGCTATTCAATACATAGTTCAACATACCGCCAAGAATCCGGCAATAATCATCCAGATCTTTGTAGCCTGCACGTTGAAGCACCAGTTCTCCGTAATATTGTGTAAATCCTTCGGCAAACCACAGGCTGCCGCTCATGTCCGCTTCTTTAAAATCAAAAGGTTCCAAATCCTTTGGGCGAATGCGCTTCACATTCCAGCAATGAAAAAATTCGTGCGATGACGTGCTTAATACATTGATAAGATTTCCTTCCAGTTGCCCCGTGTAAGTTATAAAAGTAGAATTCCGATGTTCCATCCCATCTCCATGAACAAAAGGATTTACATTTTCAATAAAAGTATAGTTGCCATAATCATAATCCGGCAGTTCGCCGAACACCGCCTCTTCTTCCTTTACCGTTTTTTTAATCATCGCGGTATAAGCATCCATCAAACTATCGGATGCTTTTGCATGCATTACGAGGCGCATTTCTTCCTGTTTGCCGTCTGTATTTTTGACCATCCATGTGCGTAAATGATAATCACTCAGTTCGGTTGGTGAATCCATCAAATATTGAAAGTTGCGGGCGTAGAAGGTATTCCCTTCAGGTAACGGTTTCAATTGTGTGGCCACTTTCCAATGCAACTGTTGCGGCATATCAAATTTGATTGTAAGAGGATCCGCGTCATGGCCTTCGATCCACATACACGTTGCCGGCATGTTCAAATGCGCTTCCGAAGAATCAATATCGTCATAAGTGCCATCGGCATAATCGCCGTATAAAGTGTATGTTATCTTTACGGTTGAAGGATGATGGTCAACTTTATAGATATCTCCTGAAATTCTTTCGATGTCTAATGGCTTATCCTGCCCATCAAAAGCCTTTACATTGTACACGTTTTTACCAAACTCAGCGGTAGCATATCTTCCCGCAGATGAACGGCTCATTCGGAAAATTGCAGGTGTAGCGGAAAGTTTGCTAACTACCAATTGCACCTGCGCCTCATGATGGTGATAATTGGGAAAAGAAATTTCATACTGAATGGATGACTGGCCAAAACTACGTGTAACCATTAACGTGATAATCAAATAAAAAAGGATGCATTTTTTCACTGCAATCATAAAAGAGTTTTTGCAAAATTAATGCAAGGGGTGGAATTGAATTATAAATACTACGGGAAATGGAAAGCTCAATTAATTCCAGTAAAGAAATATACCGGATTCTTATGCTATTATTTTCCACTTAAAATTTCCAACATTCTCTTTTTGATTCAATATGAATCAATTTATCAGTTCAAATTCCGAAACTCATTCGGAGACTGTCCCACACGTTGTTTAAATAAACGGGTAAAATGCTGCGGATACTTAAATCCTAATTCATAAGCGATTTGGCTAACAGATTTGCTTTGGTCAAATATTCTTTCTTTCGCTTCATCAATCACTTTCGATTGTATGAATTCCTGTGCAGTTTTTCCTGTTTCTTTTTTTATCAGGTCGCCAAAGTAGTTGGGCGATAAATTCAGTTCGCCGGCGCAATAAGCTACTGAAGCAAGGCCAATGGTTTCCGGCTTATCTGATTGAAAATAGCTGTTCAATAAATTTTCAAACTTTTCCATAATGCCCTTTTGTACATCATCACGGGTAATAAACTGGCGGTCGTAAAAACGTGTGCAATAATTCAGAAACAATTCGATGTTGGAAACAATCAATTTTTTACTGTGATTGTCTATAGCATGTTCTAATTCGTATTGAATTTTTGAAAAACAATCCAGCACAATTTTTCTTTCGCGTTCTGATAAATGAAGTGCTTCATTGGATTGATAGCCGAAGAAAGTATAGTCCTGGATATGCTTGCCAAGCTGTGAACCATGTATTAAATCAGGATGGAAAACCAGCGCATAACCTTTTGGCTGGTAGGTTTCTCCTTTGCTGTTCACACCTGCCACCTGTCCGGGCGCGAGGAAAACCAGTGTTCCTTCCTGATAATCATAAGTATGGCGGCCATATACCAAATCCCCGCATTTCACATCTTTTAAAAATATGGTATAGAAACCGAAATACATCCTGGAACCTTGCCTTGGGCTTGCTTTGGATAAGTCAACAACGCTCACCAGCGGATGTAGTGTTTCGTTATTGTTGAAGATATTGTAATCATTGATTGTTTCAAATCTTATCATATTTTCCATGTCTTTCAATTTTTCTAATTCAAAATTAAAGAATTATTTATAGCCTCATTGATGTGCATTCTTAAATCAGTAATAATGGTAGATAAATCCGTAATCTATGTACTACTGGGGCAAAAAAATGAGAAGACCTTTGCATTATAATAATTATGAATTATGTCACCCTTTCAGCAATTAAATAACTGAATTTTTAAAAGAAAGAATATGAATAATAAAAAAGTTTGGCTCATAACCGGCGCAGGTCGCGGTATGGGTGTTGATATTACAAAAGCAGCCTTGGCAGCAGGTGATAAAGTTGTAGCAACTGCCCGTAATATAGATAGTGTAGTTAAAGCAATTGGCGCGGCTGAAAATCTTTTGGTTGTAAAGCTGGACGTTACCAAACAAACAGATGCCGAGGCTGCGGCTAATGCTGCTGTTGAAAAGTTTGGTCGCATAGATGTGCTGGTAAATAATGCTGCTAACTTTTATGCAGGTTTCTTTGAAGAACTAACGCCGGAGCAAATGAATAAGCAACTACAAACGAGCCTCTATGGCCCGATGAATGTAACCCGTGCTGTATTGCCTGTTATGCGCAAGCAACGTGCAGGGCACATACTTGCTATTTCATCTACAGCAGGACTCAGAGGATTTGAATTTGGCACTGCCTATGCGGCATCTAAGTTTGGCCTTGAAGGCTGGATGGAATCACTGCAAATGGAAGTCCAACCATTCGGTATTAATACTACCATCGTCAACCCGGGTTTCTTCCGCACTGAGCTTCTAACTAAGGAATCAACTAATTTTGCTGAACATCTAATCGCTGACTATAGCGGCCGCAGGGAGCAAATAATTGCATTTTATACAGGACATAACGGAAAACAATCCGGTGACCCGGTTAAACTGGCACAGGCGCTAATTACAACAACTAATGAAGAAAAACCGCCGCTCCGCTTTATTGCAGGCGCCGATGCCATTGCTACTGCAGAGCAGGTCGTTACGACACTTCAGCAACAACTCAATGCTTATCGTGAGTTATCAAGTTCTCTCGATTATGATAAAGTTTAGAAAACAACTATTTAGATTGATATTATATTGTAAAAAAATAAAAGATAAATTATGAAAATTACAAGAATCGGCTCTCAGCCTTCCGCAAAAGGACCAGAAGATTGGTTTACAGGTGCAGTGCGTATTGACCCATTGTTTCAGCCAAATGAATCACGACGTGCAGCCGCAGCTAACGTTACATTTGAGCCTGGTGCAAGAACTGCGTGGCATACGCATCCTTTAGGACAAACATTAATTATTACAGCAGGTTGCGGCTGGGTGCAACGGGAAGGTGATTCCATTGAAGAAGTTCACCCCGGCGATATAGTTTGGTTTGAGGCAAATGAAAAGCATTGGCATGGCGCTACATCTTCTACCGGCATGACACACATAGCCATACAGGAAAATCTAAATGGTAAAGTGGTTGAATGGATGGAAAAAGTGAGCGATGAACAATACAATAAATAAATCTTACAGCTTTTACTTTAAAAATAAAAAATATGAAAAAAAGAAAATTAGGAAACAGCGGATTAGAAGTCTCCGCATTAGGTTTGGGTTGTATGGGACTGAACTTTGGCTATGGTCCTGCAACCGATAAACAACAAGGAATAAAACTAATCAGAGAAGCGTATGAACAAGGAATAACGTTCTTTGATACGGCGGAAGCCTACGGTGCAGCGAATGAAGAGTTGGTAGGTGAAGCAGTAAAACCGTTTAGAAAAGACGTGGTAATTGCTACCAAATTCGGATTTCAGGATGGCGATTCACATAAAGGCTTAGACAGTCGCCCGGAACGCATCAAACAAGTGGTTGAAAATTCTCTGAAAAGATTACAAACAGATTACATTGATTTGTTTTATCAGCACCGTGTTGACCCAAATGTGCCCATGGAAGACGTTGCCGGAACGGTAAAAGATTTGATTGCAGAAGGAAAGGTAAAACACTTCGGTCTTTCGGAAGCCGGAGTGGAAAGCATTCGTAAAGCGCATGCAGTACAATCCGTAACTGCTTTGCAAAGTGAATATTCTATTTGGTGGAGAGAACCTGAAAAAGAAATCATCCCAACATTAGAAGAATTAGGAATTGGATTTGTTCCTTTCAGTCCACTGGGCAAAGGATTTTTAACCGGAAAAATAGATGCCAATACTGAATTTGATAAAAATGATTTTAGAAAGGTGGTGCCTCGTTTTAGTGAAGAAAACAGAAAAGCCAATCAAAAATTAGTGGACTTGCTGGGGGAAATTGCCAAACAAAAGGAAGCAACACCAGCACAAATAGCATTGGGTTGGTTGCTAGCACAAAAAACCTGGATTGTTCCGATTCCCGGCACAACGAAATCACATCGTTTGACAGAAAACATTGGTGGCGCTTCTGTTGATTTATCTATAAATGATATAAAGGAAATTGATGAAGCTTTTGCAAAAACAGATGTGCAGGGAGACCGTTATCCGGCACATTTGCAACAAAGAGTAGGTAAATAATTGAATTAAGAAATTTTAAAAATTATTATGAAAAACAATTCGGTAGATGTAATCGTCGTAATCGGTGCAGGTTCAATAGGCCAGGCAATAGCCCGGCGTGTAGGTGTGGGTAAACATATTTTGTTAGCCGACATAATAATAGAAAATGCTGATGCCGCTGCAAAAGTATTGAGCGATGCAGGTTATGAAGTAAGCACCACTGCCGTTGATGTTTCTTCAAGAAAATCTATTCTTGCGCTTGTAGAAACAGCTAAAGCAATTGGAGGCGTTACCGGATTGATTCATGCCGCCGGAGTTTCTCCTTCACAGGCATCACCCGAAACCATTTTTGAAGTTGACTTGTACGGAACGGCAGTTGTTTTGGAAGAGTTTGGTAAAATTATTGAGAATGGAGGTTCTGGGGTTGTGATTGCTTCACAATCAGGGCATCGCTTACCGTCATTAACACCTGAACAGGATAAAGCGTTGGCAACTACACCAACTGAAGAATTGCTTTCACTTCCATTTTTACAAACTGATGCAGCAGATAATTCGCTATTTGCTTATCAATTATCAAAAAGAGGAAATTCATTGCGGGTAAAGGCAGAAGCTGTACGATGGGGAAATCGTGGAGCAAGAATAAATACCATTAGCCCGGGCATTATTATGACACCCCTTGCTAATGATGAATTAAACGGGCCACAGGGAGAAGGCTATCGAAATATGATAAACAAATCTCCGGCAGGAAGAGCCGGAACTCCGGATGAAGTGGGAGTTGTTGGAGCCTTGTTAATGGGAAGAGATGGCGCGTTTATTACTGGAAGTGATTTCTTAATGGACGGCGGCGTTACTTCTGCATATTGGTATGGCGAGCTGGCACCGAAACAGGAATAATTTGAGTTAAAAAAGAAAACATCGTGTAGAAGCATTTACTTAAAGAAGAAAATATGAAAAAAGTATTAATAATAGACGCAAATGGAAGCCTTGCCAAATATGTAATCGACACATTACAAAACTTGCCCAATATTCATCTTACGCTTTTATCAAGGAACAAAGGCAAGATTTCAAATGATACCACAAACTGTTCTGTTGTGGAGGCTGATGTAATGGATTTTGACAAATTAAAGAATGCAGTTGCGGATCAGGACATTGTTTATGTAAACCTTGCTGGCGATTTGGAAGCAATGGCAAAAAACATTGTGAAAGCTATGCAGGAGACAGGCGTTAAAAGAATAATTGCTATAAGTTCTATCGGTATTTATGAAACACCGGTACGTTCTGTAGTAATGCCTTACCGCAAGCTCGCAGATGTGATTGAAGCATCCGGATTAGATTATACCATTTTGCGTCCTGATTGGTTTACCAATGGAAACGAAATAGACTATGCTTTAACTGTGAAAGGAACACCTGAAACAGGGACCTCTATTTCAAGAAAAAGCATTGCCGCTTTTATCGCAACACTTGTAGAAAATCCGGAATTACATAAAAAGGAAAATCTTGGAATCAGTAAACCGAATTAAAAAGCATGAATAAAAACCGCCTGGAAGCCTTTACAGATGGCGTGATGGCCATCATCATTACCATCATGGTTTTAGCATTTGAAATTCCCAAAAACCCCAGCTGGGAAACCTATTGTGAAATGTGGCCAGTGTTTGCCAGCTATGCAGTAAGCTTTTTATTTGTTGGTTTAAACTGGGCAAATCATCATCATTTATTCCAAACCGTTAAAGTGATAAACAATAAAGTTTTGTGGGTAAATATGTTGAATTTATTCGTGCTTTCATTGGTTCCTTTCGCGACTGCTTCCATGGGCGAAAATGCTTTTAAACAGATTACCGTTACTATTTATGCAAGCATCTTAACCTTGAGCATTGTGATTTACTTTGCATTAGTTCATCAATTGGTGAAGCTGCACGGTAAAAACTCTGATTTTGAAAAGTCTTTTAAAGGGCAAAAAAAATCATATTTCTCACTTGGGTTAAATGTTGCTGCTATTATAATTTCAGCCGTTGGATTTCCGAAAAGTGCATTTGTTCTTTTAATCCTTACCTCATTGGCATGGTTCATACCCAATCATGTTTTTCACCGCAATATTTCAGAAAATATGCAATAAAAAGTAGGGAATCCATTTCCGGATAATGAATCATCTGCAGCGGAAAAAGGGTAATTGAATGAAAGCTATGTGTACTTCCAAAGGTTTGCAAAGGCTATTTTTAGAATGGCAGGAAATAAAAATCCTGATTATTTATTAGTTTACTGATAAGGTTCCCCCTGCTGCTGTTAGCGTCCCCGCCAACAGCCTCTTCGTTCCATACCTGGTTAGAAATTCGGGATGATAATTCTTTAGCATTATTAAAAATAAAAAGTACTCTGCAAAAAATTATATTTTATGAATACTGGAAATCTAATTTGAAAACTTCGTTGGCGGGGACGCCAACAAGAGCTGGGGTGGGTGATGATGTTAGTAAGAGATGCTAACGGGGCAGCGCAAACGCAATATAAGAGTCGCCCGATGTTGTTTCTAATTTGCCACCGCCGCAGGCAATAACAATATATTCTCTGCCATTGACTTCATAAACAGATGGCGTTGCAAATGCAGCTGTCGGCAACTTATATTCCCACAACAATTGACCGGTACGCTTGTTGAAGGCCCGCAGGTGGCCGTCACGTGTTGCGGCAATAAATAACAAGCCCCCTTTGGTAACAGCAGAACTGCCATAATTTTCAGACCCGGTATGCAACCCTTTTGCCGCGAAATAGGGATAGTCGCCCAGCGTATCATGCCAAACATATTTGCCGGTGTTTAAGTCGATGGCCGTTAATGTTCCATAAGGGGGCGAGATGGCAGGCAAGCCTTCTTTCGATAAAAATAAATTATAGCCTGTAATGGCATAAGGCATTTGCAAATAAGGGTCAACGGGCTTTGCACTATCAATAAATGGGTATGATTGTCTGGAATGATTATCTAAAATGAAGGAAGCGATGGCTCTTTTCTCTTCATCATTCAATTGTTTGAATGCGGGCATCATTCTTCTTCCGATTGAGATAAGCTGAACTAATTGTTGTTCATTATACTTTTTATTTACGCCAATTAATGATGGATAATTACCGCTTCCCTGTCTTTTCGGCCCATGGCAACCCATGCAATTGGTTTGATATAAACGCACACCCGCAGTTAGAAAAGTTTCATGGCTAGTTGAGCTGGTTTTTAAATCAACTATCTGCAATAAATTTGCCATCTCATTTGCATTCACATACAAAATCCCTGTCGTTGGGTCGTATGACGGACCACCCCATTCCCCACCGCCATCAAGACCGGGCGCTACAATGGTTCCTTCTTTTGAAAGCGGTTCGAACATATTACTATGCTTATAACCTTGAAAACGCTTTTTCACATCTGCATAAGAACTATCAGGCAACAAAGTGTTCAAATCATTTTCTGTAATGAGTTGCCTTACAAAAGGTTTTGGGATAGATTCATAAGGTTGTGTTGGCGAAAGATATTCACCAACTAATTCGCTTATATGCGGCACGGGTTTTTCTTCAATTGGATAAACAGGATTACCGGTTTTTCTATCCAGCACAAATACAAAACCTGTTTTAGTAGTGATCGCAACTGCCTCAATTTTTTTTCCATCTTTATGGATCGTTACCAGTGCTGGTGGCGATGATAAATCGTGATCCCACAAATCATGATGAATAGATTGAAAATGCCAGATCCGTTTACCCGTCGACGCATCAAGTGCTAATAAAGTATTTGCAAATAAATCATCCCCGCGCCTTTTTCCGCCATAGAAATCAAAAGATGCAGAACCTGTTGGCGCAAAGACAATTCCATTTTTTTCATCCAATGCTAAACCACTCCATGCATTTGCACCGCCAATGTGCCTGTAAGCAGCGGTATCTTCCCAGGTATTATATCCAACTTCATTGGGATAAGAGATGGTATGAAAGATCCATTTTAATTTCCCGGTTCTTACATCATAAGCGCGGATATGGCCAGGCGCTGCTGCAGGCCCCTCATCTACGCGGGTTCCCGTGATGATTAAATTTTTATAGACAACTCCGGGAGAAGTTGCCGTTACAAAAAGGTCATTCACATCGCGGCCCAAATCATTGTGTAAATCAATTTTTCCGCTATCGCCAAAACTCATCTCCGGCTTTCCGTTGTCTGCATTGATGCTATATAAATCAGAGCCGGCTGTATAAAATATTCTTTTATCGTTTTTGCCATCGCTCCAGTACGCTACACCGCGGCAATTATTCATAACGAAGAAAAATCTTTTATTGCCACTAAAACTATCAAACGGATTGAAAATCCATTTCTGTTTGCCGGTTGTTGCATCTACGGCAAACAATTTCATTAATGGTGAAGTGCCGTATAAAACATTATCGATAATAATTGGATTACATTGTATCTGTGAATGATTGGCTGTGTCCACATCGCCGGCATGATATGTCCAGGCAACCTGTAACTGCGTTACATTATTTGTATCAATTTGAGAAAGCGATGAATAATGATTATTGTTTGAATTGCCACCATACATCGTCCACCCATTATCGTTATCATTAGAGGCGCAACTGGCGAGGAGGCAAATACATACAAGAGTAATAAGCAAATTTTTAAGCATAATTTTTATTCTTCGTAAAATAGCGACACTGTAAATATAAACAGTAAATGAATGTGACAACAGGTACCATCCTGCAATAAAAATGTTTTACTTAAAAAATTCACCAATGTTTCAAGCAAAATTTAAATGAAATGCTTCATTCAGTTAAAACTCAGGCTGTTCTCAGCGTTTCCTATTTTTTGCAAGCCTACATCCATCACTGATTCGACCCGTTAACAAACAATTTTTTTGTCATGGATTCGTTATAAAAAAATGTTGCTATGATAGTTCCTACGATGTCTTTGCGTGAAATCCAGAAATCAATCTTTGATGATTATGCCTGTGATCTAAAAAGTAAGATCGAATCCGTTAAAATTACTCATCATAGTAAATGGATAAGAAACGGAAGAAAGGATTTTTCGGAAACTATTCTCTCTCCTGTTAAAAGCAAAAATAACTGACGCATAACGGTTGCCTGCAACAGGAACGGTGTGACTGCCATTCCTTATCTTATTTCATACAACAATATTGGCATAACGGCTTCGAACATTTCTTTAGATTTTGATACTCTACCAATGATGCATTTCAACACGCATTTTTTTAAACGCTACAGGGAACGGGGAAAGATTGCTATTGAAAAACCTGAAGATCTTGTAAAATATTTTTTTAAAAAGAACATTGTTCTTTTGCCTTGCTATTTTCCCCGGGAAGATGGCACTCAGCAGCTTTTTACTCCGTTAGCGGGCGGTGTGGGGCTAGGTAACTATCATGTGGAATCTGATATATGCGAATTCAAAACGTTTGTAGATAACAGCTTGCTGCGGCAAGACCAGAAAGACGAAATCTACAGTATATGGAACCAAACACTTACCGAGCTGGTGGCTGAAATGAACAGGCGTATCAACAAAAAGCAAGCCCGCACGCAGCTCGTGTAAGCCCGGCTACGTACTCGTTTGCAAGAGCACTAATTCGATACTTTTAGGATTGCTTCATCAGGACCAATATCCTCCCCCGTTACAATTAGTATGCTCATGACAGTTGGTTGCGCTATGCTTAGGTAGAACGGGTCTATATGAAAGAAACAAATTAACGGAATCGCATAAACGAAAACGTTTTTTTTAAATTACAAGCTTGTTTTTATCCAATAGCAATCGGATTCGTGGCACAAGCGGGACGCTTTCGCCAAACCTACAGAATTTTTCTTTATTTATTAGTCCTTATACCTAGTCCTCTCATTTTTATTACATTTGATAAGCGCCTCTTCATAAGTCCAGGTCGGATCAATATTCACTGAACATTCATAATACTGTTCCATATTCATTATAGAACTATATATATTGTAAATCGTTTCAGCACATTGGTAAGGATACCTTATTATCTGTTTTTCTGAGAATCTGATAACACACCAATTTATTTCAAGAAAATATTCATTTCTTTTGCGATTGACAGATTCCTTTCATTAACCGGGGGATTATCATATAAATAGTTTTTTGGATTCTCAACATATTCACAAAATGTTTTCTTATATATGGCACCTTGTTTTTTCATATACACGATAATAGTCGGTTTTCGGTTGTTACCTGAAGTCTATCCTGATAAATATCAAAAATGTATTTTTTTATCAGGATCAATGCTGTATTGTTCCATAATATTTCCTCTTTATAATGATTATATTGGTTGCTAACAAAAATATTTGCTTTATTAAGACTGCAAATAGTATGAAGGCGATTCATTGAAATAAAATCCATATATAGCATTAACCCGCTACTGCTCTTGGCGTCCCCGCCAACAGCCTCTTCCATACCCGGTTAGAAATTCGGGATGATAATTCTTTAGCATTATTAAAAATAGGAAGTATTCTGAAGAAAATTATATTTTATGAATACTGGAAATCTAATTTGAAAACGTTGTTTACGGGGACGCCAACAACGGGGGTATATTTTGCGCCATTCCATTCATATCTCCCTTCCCCCTATACTAAAGCCCTGTTTGCTTCGTTAATGATGTAGTTTCATTACGTTACCACTGCGTTAAATAACGCAGTGGTAACGATGCGGAATAGAAGCATATATAAAGAAGGTATATAGCAAACATAAAGCAAACGACCATGGCAAGAATCAATGATGTATTCGTAACCGGCACCCTTGGCAATGTTGTATTGTACAGGAGAATGGGCAAACCTTGTGCGCGCATCAAAAGGGAATATATCCACCAGACAACCGCCACCAAAAAGAGAGGTATAAACTTCGGCATTGCAGCCAGGGCGGCCAAAGGGTTACGTATGGGGCTGTCAGCGGCCATGCCCAACCCTACGGACAGGAGGGTACAAAGCAGGTTTTCGGGCGCCATTGCTAAATGGCTTGGTCAGTCTGATGTGAAGACCTTGCAGCATTCCGATAATCTGCCCTTTCTTCGTTTCTTTCCGTTTTCGGAAGATGAGAGTTTCAGGGAAAGATTTAAAGTGCCTGTTGCGGTAAGCACCGCCGCAAACGGTATAAGTATAAGCATCGGCGAATTTATTCCTGTAAAAAATATTTCTGCACCTGCGGGCACGCTTTCGGTAAGACTGATTCTATCGGTTGCTGCTACCAAACTAGCCACTGGCATACCTTCCGGCTGTCAGGCCGAATCCATTGACATTCCATTTAATAATTCGAAAATACCGGCACAGGTGTTAGATTTTAGCGTCCCTACAGAGGCAGGAACCATTATCGTAACTGCAGCCAGGTTGGTGTATTACGGGGATAAGAATAACCCGCTTTTGGCTATTGAAAAGAAGGGTTTTAACCCTGCCGGCGTGATTAAGGCAATGTATTTTTAACGGTATCAAAAATTGTTTCCATATCCATTCTGCACATGCCCAACTTGTTACCCGTCGATAGCCATCCAAATAAGCGTTGCTTCTCAGCAACAACGTCTCACGATAAAACCAGCCAGGCAAACCAATCCTCTAAATGTTACCCATACAGTCTATTACCAAAAAAAACAAGCCAGTGATTACTACTCTTTATTAAAGGATCCCAACAAAAGCCATGACATAACAGCATAATAAAAGCCAAAAAGAAGATTGGCTTTAAAGTTGCTTTTTATAATAGTAAAATAAATTTATTATGTCAAGCGAAAAAGCAATATTAGCAGGAGGTTGTTTCTGGGGAATGGAAGAATTGATAAGAAATCTTCCGGGTGTACAGTCAACCAGAGTTGGCTACACTGGTGGTGATGTAAAAAATGCAACGTACCGCAATCATGATTCCCATGCAGAAGCAATAGCTATCACATTTAATCCTACACAGATGTCCTATCGCAAGCTGCTGGAATTTTTCTTCAAAATTCACAATCCTACTACAAAAAACAGGCAAGGAAATGATGTAGGTACCTCGTACCGTTCCGCTGTATTTTATCTCAGCGAAGATCAAAAGAAAACCGCGCAGGAATTGATCAGCGAAATGAACGCATCCGGAATCTGGCCGGGGCCAATTGTAACCGAAGTAGCGCCTGCCGGTGAATTTTGGGATGCCGAAGAAGAGCACCAGGATTATTTGCAGAAACACAAGAACGGCTACACCTGCCACTATGTAAGGCCGGAATGGCAATTGCCTGCATTGAAAAAAGCTTAGATGAATTATTTGCCATGCATGCTTTCCACAGGCTGACTGCCTGTTACTTATTTTAGTTGAAGAACTAATTTTGAAACAAATAATTGAGGTACTTGCTTTTTATTTTTATGATAAAAACGCTGTTGTTTGAAAAGCCGTGAGGTGTTTGAAAATAAAATTTGGTGAAAAGTTCAAACAGGAAATAGTTCAGACAGGTGTTGCTTTACTATAAACTCTAAACTCTGTCTGAGACAGTGTTTGCAGGATAAAAAGATTTACAGCAATAGTTACTTGCTATTCCTTTATTATTTGGATTTTTAAGGATTGATCATAATATGCGATCTATATGTTCCCGGATCCATGATCCAGGGCATACCGGGGGCAGATGGTTTTATCGGTAAACCCGTACTGGCAACCGTAGCAAATGGGATGTAAATGACATAACGCAAATAACCATTTTTGACTTCGCCGGTTGCCCGGTTAACATCTTTCTCATCGGCGGAATAAACATACAGGGTGGAAGGGCTTTTAGGCATTTTTAAAGTGCCGTTTTCTACCTCTTTTCCACGCTCATCAAATACCTGTTGAAACTTCATACCTTGTTTTCTCAGTTCACGTCCCCTTTCCATAAAAGGTTCCAGGTCCTTGTTGTAGCAGGCTACAGAGAAATTGGGATCATTAGGATCGTCTGCAAGACAAATCAATTCATTCGTACCTTTTTTTATAATGACGAGTTGTTTATCGGCATCGTAACCATACACAGTGCAGCTATCTCTTTTTTCCGCAGGGGCAGCTAATAATGCCAATTTTATTTGCATGGCTGCATTTGGTACATCGTTTTTAAAAGGGAGCGTTTCTTTGTTGGGAGGAGGCGTTTCTTGTTTAGAAGTGGATACCTGTTTTTTAGAAAGGTTGGTCCCGTTTTGGGTATTACATCCCAAACAAAGAGTAATCGCTGTCAGAAACAAAAAAATAATTTTCATATCTAATTGTTGAGTTGAATATTTAATGAAAGAAACAAAGAACAAGGTTCTCTAAAGGTAGTAATTTATTATACAATGATGATAATTTTCTGGAACGCATTTCAAAATGTTGCACCGCTTTCCTCAACAGGGGAGAGAGATTAAAGAGGTGAGGCGATAAAAACAAAGCGATATTTTGAAATCCACCTCATCTCCGGGCATAAACTTAATCGGTGTAAATTTGTGTAATGGAATTAACATCTGATATTTCATTAAATGTAAAGAGGCTTTATAATCTGGCGTTAGGGCTGGCCATTTTTACTATTGTTTATAATACTGCGGAGGGGATTGCCTCTACATGGTTAGGTTATGAAGACGGGACTCTTTCTTTATTTGGTTTTGGTGCAGATAGTTTCATAGAAGTAATATCAGGAATTGGTATTGCTCACATGTTACTGCGCATACAACAAAATGAAAACAGCGAAAAAAGTAAATTTGAAAAGACCGTCTTAAAAATAACCGGGTATTCCTTTTATGGGTTAGTTATTGGATTGGTCATTGCCAGTATTTATAACATTTATACAGGACATAAACCGGAAACTACTTTTTGGGGAATTATTATTTCAATTATTTCCATTGTAGTGATGTGGTTTCTCGTTGTTGCAAAAACAAAGACCGGAACTTAGACATTTTTGAAGCAATCGCAGAGCCTGAAAAGGTAGATAAAAAGCTGATTTATGGAGGCTCAGAAAACCAAAAGCGAACAAAATATGAAGTAATAAGCTGGAAAGACATTTAATAATGGCTGGAGAGTATGGCTTGCTATTTCTTCATCTTTATTATGGTTTTTTTTATAAAAAATGGAAGCGTTCTTTCCAATCTGCGATGTCTTACGGTCTGGGACTGCCCTCTACTACTATTGGTTTAGGAGCCAATTTTAAAACAAATAATTTAGAACCTTATTTTTTAAATATAAAGTGTGAAAAGCCGGGAATCTATTTGAAAATAAAAATCAGAGGAATTTGTTGCTTTACTATAAAATAGTCCCGCCTTATAACATACATTTACTTTCTAGCGGCATTTTTAAATATTCCGCAATCACAGAAACAACTTAAAATGTTTGAACAATTTAGAAACAATTTTCGGTTTAGCGATGATAAATGGAATGATTATTCAAGCCGGTTCAAACGAATGGTAGTGCCCGCTAAAACAATTCTTCTAAAAGAAGGCGAGGTTTCAAAAAAGATGTTTTTGGTTGAGAAGGGTTGTGTACGTGTTGGGTTCAATAACAATGGAACTGACTTAACGTTTCAATTTTTCTTTGAGAATAGTACTGTTGCCTCTTTGGAAAGCTTTAAAAAGCAATTGCCGAGCCAGCTATTTATTGAAACCATTGAACCATCAGTTTTGTGGTATGTCAACAAAAAAGATGTAGATATAATTATTGCCGAAATAAATGAAATCCCTGTCATGAGAGAAAAATTTTTGGACGTTGTATTTGAGCGGACCTTTGACTATATGAAGCATTTCCTTTCATTCATAAAAGATACGCCTTCTCAACGTTATGTAAACCTGGTAAAAGATAACCCTCAGATAATAAAACGTGTGCCTCAACATTACATCGCTTCTTATTTAGGAATTACCACCGTCCACCTGAGCCGCATAAAAAGTAAGTTGGCAAAAGGAAAGCGATAGTCTGCATTTAATAACAAATGTTATCGTCCACGGAGAAACTGTTGAATAATTTTGTGTTTCAATAATATAGAATAAAATGAAAGCAGCAGTAGTTTATCAATTGGGCGAAATGCCTCAATACACAGAAAACTTTCCGGAACCGGTTGTTCAAAATGAAAACGAACTTTTAATCTCCGTAAAAGCAGCAGCCATCAAGCAATTGGATAAGTCGAGGGCAAGCGGTAAACATTATTCAGCCGATACCGACATAAGTAAAGCAATGATACCCGGTGGTGACGGTGTAGGATTACTTGAAGATGGAACCAGAGTGTTTGCATTTGGTGTTAAAGGAATGATGGCAGAGAAGTCAATCATTGATAAAAGAGCAATCGTGAAATTACCAGAAGGAATAGACAATGCCACAGCCGCAGCATTACCCAATGCCATAGCAGGTTCTGCAATGGCATTGCGTTTCAGGGCCGGAATGCAAGTTGGCGAAACAGTTTTGATTAACGGCGCCACAGGATTTACAGGAAGAATTGCCATACAGGTAGCAAAACATTATGGAGCAAAAAAAATTATCGTTACCGGAAGAAACGAAACATCTCTAAAATCCTTATTAGAATTGGGAGCGGATGAAATCATTTCTACACAGCAAGCAGATGGAGACTTTATCAACCAACTGAAAGAAATGAATGCCAATAATCCTATAGACATCATCATTGATTATTTGTGGGGACATACGGCCCAATTAATTTTAGAGGCTTTGAAAGGAAAAGGTGCAATAACGCATAGAGTCCGTTTTGTTTCTATCGGTGCTATTACAGATCATAACATTCAACTTTCATCGGAAATATTAAGAAGCTCTGATTTACAAATATTGGGTTCGGGAATAGGAAGCTGGACAATGGCAGAAATGCAGCAGCTAATTTCAGAAATTGTTCCTGAAATGTTACAACTGGCAGCAGATAAAAAATTAAAAGTAGAAACAGAAAAAGTAAATCTAAAGGATATTGAAAATTTATGGAAAATGGAAATACAGGGTGGTAAAAGATTAGTCGTAATTATCTGACAACAACTTCATTCGCATATCCTGAATTAATGGAGGCACCCTCCGGTCTGTGATTGCCCGTTCGGATTTTTGAAAATAAAAATCAGTGGAATTTGTTTCTTTACTATAAAGTATATCAGAACCAGGATAAGCAGGAGTATTTCAGTTTATAATTATGGTAATATTAAAATCACAAAAATCCTGGTTCAGGAAAAACAAAATCCAATAACTTAACTATTCTTATTCAACATTAATAACTGCTACTATTTTTGAATCAAGTTGTGATAAAACATCGGGGCTTTGGAATTTACCGATATCCTGAAATGGAAGTTGATTATAAAAACTTTTATGGGTATCAGGTACATCGAGCGAAAGCATCAATTGGGCATTGGTGGCGTATCCGTTAAAGCAGTTCTGCAGGCTATTACAAAAAGCTCCGATTGCAAAAGCTCCTTTCTGTGTTAGTACAGCTCCCACTTTTACTACATAATCTGTCGATTGACTGCATCCCGTAGTAAGGTATGCCTGCGTGGTGCCGCTATAAGATGTAGTATAGGCCGACACGCCAAGCGGAAAAATAAAAGAAGCAAAAGGGCCATCACCTACGTAAGGATTGTTATAAACAAGATTAATATATACACCCATATTAAAAGAAGCAGAATCAAAAAAAACGTTTGAGTTCGTTTTGCTGTCGTAAAACTTTTTTCCCGGCACATCCAGCAGAAAGAAAATAGTATCACCCACATGATAGTTTAGCTGGTAAGGTGTCACTGAAACTTTTTCTTGAAATTGATATTTGTAATCAGGAGGAGTCGGTTGATTTCTGCTGCACTCCGTGTTGATATTGATTAGGCCAAATAGAATAATGACAATAAATGCAATTTTATTTCTTTTCATAAGGGTTAGTTGTCGTATAGCACCACATAGGTTACACTTTTTCAATACCCTTAAAGATTGTCCGTGTAGTGGGCTAACCCTTAAGGGTCGTTAAGGCTTGCAACTGTAGCACCACATAGGTAACAGTTTTGCGTTTTAGTTCTTTGACATATTGCAAGAAGCCTACCAGTCTATTGCTGGTATATCGTAAGGAAAAACTTGTACAATTTCATTGTTTTGCCGAAGGATCAATAAGTGGTTTTGTATGTTTATTTCGGCTACAATGTAGCTGTATTTCAATGTGTCTTTTACTATAAATATCTCATTTGGCAAATTGAGTTTTAAATCGCTTCGGATAAATCTAATGTAATAAACGCAGCCCTTTGTAAGGGGTATTTTATTATCAGATTTAAGCGAAGGCAAATGAATGACTCCATTGTAAAAAATGGGAGGTAATTGTAATGCTTTGGCTTCATCCGGAGTTTTATGTCCCTGCGAACTATAGCGATGTTTGCTGTTATGAAAATTGATAAATCCCTGCTCTTGTTCACTTAGCTTTTCCAGGTTTTTAAAAGTATATGCTTTTAAAAAACGTAGCTGATAAGTGTCGTTAAATTTTTCGATGATTCCGTTGCGCCAGGGTTCTGCTACTGGTATAAAGACTACTGCCACGCCTTGGCTCAGTGCAAAGCGTACAACGCTTCCAAAGCTTCGCGGATAGCGGTTGCTGCCCCTAAATGCCAGTTCGTTATCCATCTGCAAGGCATCAGGCATACCATGTATTTGCCAAAAAGAAGCAATCGCATCAACAATCCCTGCAGAGGATTTTGTTCTCACAGCTTTTACATAACAACTATGCGTTGTTACATCAATTAAATTGATACTGTAAAATTTACCATCCCCTTTAATATATCTGGGGCTACCAAATCCATTTGATGTGTATGCCAAAATAATTCCGGATAATCTTTAGGCGATTTATGAACTGAAACCTGTTTGTTTAATCCATGCTTTGCTATCACTCTGTTGATTGTCCATACATCTGGAATTGGTTTTATGCCCCTTCTTTCACATTCGTATTGAATTGAGATGGCCCCAATTTGAGCCATCTTTTCGCGCATTAATTCTTTACGGATAAAAAGAATTTGTTGCTCTGTTTCAGTAGCAAGTTTGAAAGACTGTTTTTTAGGCGCTTTACTTTCGTCTTTATACCAATTTGCGTCATCGCTTTTTTGTTTAAATCGGTTTATCCAGTGATGGACCCATTTGCGACTCTTGTTGAACGATTGGGCTATTTTCGTAATTTTTTCTCCTTGTAGATACCGATGAATCGCTTCTTGACTTTGTTGATACTCAATCATAAATTTTTTAGATGAGTATCAGCATTTTATGTCAAAGAACTAAAAAAGTGTTACCTATGTGATGCTACACTAAAAAGTGTAACCTATGTGATGCTATTTATCAGTTAGTTTTTAATTAAAAGGACGAAATTAATGGCAGTAAAAATAGGATTATTTTTTTATTGTGTTAATCTTAAAGTTGATTTAATTTATTTCGTTCAGGTGGTTGTGGGTTTACTATAAAATCTTTCAGAAAACTATTGCAATGAATTCAGTCATGCCGACACGAAGAGACATGGAAATAAAATATTCTTTTATCTCTTTTTATTTTCTTTTGAGTCTGGCTCTTATTGTTTGAATATTACCAAAAAGGCTACCATAAGAAAGTTTTATTTAAGAGAGGAAACAGTATCAAAATTTTAAGCTATATCCTTTAAAATCAGAACTGGCGCAGGCCTCCCGGTCTCGGTCTGTGACCCCACGTTACTAATATTGAAAAAATAATTTTAAAAAAATAATTTAGGAACGTTACTTTTTATTTTTATTGTAAAGGGAGTATTGTTTGAGAAGCCTTGAGGCGTTTGAAAATAAAAATTGGAGATATTTGTTTCTTTACTGCCGGGTAAATTAACTTCGGATAATAGTAAAAAAGGCAAAAGTGGATGCTGCGCCAAATGGGTGCAGTGCAAATTAATGCAAAGTCTCCGATTAGGAGAACTGTGCCTGCCCGGAGTTTATCTTTATAGTCTTTATTGAGTTCAGGACTTTTTCTTTTGCATTCTGTTCTTCCTCGATGTCAAAATCGTCCTGCAACCCTAACCAGAATTTAGCAGAGTTGCCAAAATATTTACTAAATCTTAAAGCTGTGTCTGCTGTAATGCGACGATTCCCTTTTACAATTTCAGAAATGCGGGTTTGAGGAATTTCAATATCTTTTGCAAGTTTATATGCAGTAATATTAAGAGGAACAAGAAATTCTTCCTGTAAAATTTCGCCGGGGTGAATATTTTTAAGTTTGGTCATATTATACCTTTTTAATGATAATCAATTATTGCTACCTCAGAGGCATTCCCTGAGTTCCATTTGAAAATTATTCGCCATTGATCATTAATACGAATACTATAGAACTCCTTTATTTTTCCTGCTAACTTCTCCAACCGGTTAGATGGGGGTATTCTTAAGTCAATCAAATTAACCGAATTGTTAAGCATCCGAAGTTTTCTTCTGCCAATCTCCTGGATCTCATTCGGAATCTTTTTCACCCGCTGGCCATTCCAAATTTTCTCCGTTTCAGAGTTGCCGAAAGATAGAATCATGTTCCTGATTTAAGATACTAACGTCAAAGGTAAGTACTTGACAGGAGTTGACAAAATGGAGCATTGTCGCAATCAGCACTTTCGAAGAAAACCCAATTCTGGCGCGATGGTATGACCCTCGTTTTTGTAAAAGCGTCCACTGATACTGTTACTAAGAAGAAATTTATGCATTTTACTTAATGAGCCTAAGCTATAAATTCCATGATAATGAAAACTTGTATTTTATAGAATTCGCAAACGTAAAATGGATAAATATTTTTGTAAATAAATATGTAACGTAGCCAGGTAGGGCGCTTCATTCGGGACGAAGAGACATGGAAATAAAATATTCTTTTATCTCGTTTTATTTTTTTTAAATCTGGCTTTTATTGTTTGAAGGTTACCAAAAACTACCATAATAGAGTTTCCTTAAGACAGAAAATCGTATCAGTTATTCAAACTCTATTCAATAAAATTGAAATCAATGCGTATATTTGACACAGGAAACTTTATCTTAGAAAAGTTCATCTTTAAAATCCAAATGAAATAAAATGCATAAATCAGCCATGCAGCTTACTATTCTTTTACATGGTGATAATTTGAAATCAATCCTTTTTATAAAAGTTGCTTATAGAAGACCACATTGATTTTTAATTATTGCAACTGAAGAATGATTCATTCAACAGTCTTACTTATTATTTGCATCTCTTTAAAATAAAAAATTTAATAAATCAATATAAAAGAAATGATACGAAACTTATACAAATACATAGCTCTCATATTGCTCTTCATGGTGAGTATTCATACGACATCAGTGTATGCCCAGGCATCCCAAAACGGTAATGATCGGGTTGAGCAGCTTCTGAAAAAAATGACCCTTGATGAAAAGCTCACGCTTATCGAAGGAGCAACAGACACTGAATCCAACAGGCAGTACCAGGCCGGTTATGTGCAGGCCATACCTCGTCTCGGCATTCCTTCTCTTAAACTGACTGACGGTCCTCCAGGAGTTGTCACTAAACAAAATTCGACAGGTTTGACCGCCACTATGGGTGTTGCTGCAACATTCAGCAGTGCCGATGCATATGCAAATGGTGAAGTGATTGCACAGGATGCCAGGGCTCTCGGGCAAGACGTGGTTCTGGAACCATTTGTGAACATTTATCGTGATCCAACCTTTGGACGCGGGTTCAATACATTCGGCGAGGATCCGTTCCTCACCGGCCAGACCGGCGCTGCCGAAATCAAGGGTATCCAAAGCCAGGGCGTTATGGCCCAGGTCAAGCACCTTATTGCATACGATGGTTCCAATAATGTCAATGTCGATGACCGTACGTTACACGAAATTTACCTGCCACCTTTTGCCGATGCCGTAAAAGTTGGCGTAGCCTCGGTCATGAGTTCGTACAACATGATCAACGGTTACTATGCAGGCGATAATGCACATAATCTGATTGATATCCTTCGCAATGAACTCGGCTTCAAAGGCTGGGTAGATTCTGATTGGGGGGGCAACCATGGCACTACGTTCTTCAATGCCGGACTGGATATGGAAATGCCTGGTGGAAACGGTTTTGGCTTTTTGCATTCGTATTTCTCTAAGGACAATATGAAGGCGGCTTTAGCAAATGGTACCATCCAGGAATCGGAAATTGATAACTCGGTACGTCACGTACTTTACGAATATGAACAATTTGGGTTGCTCGATGGCAAATCCAAGCACACGATAACACCTGAACCGGTTGATGCTAACGCTAAAGTTGTTTTGAAAACCGGTGAGGATGCTGCCACTCTTTTGAGAAATGAAGACAATATACTTCCGCTTACCGGCAGCCAACTCCACTCACTGGTTTTGATCGGGCCAGGAGCAGGACAGACTATCGCAACAGCTGGTGGTGGCGAGAAGTCCGCGGGTATTGCTTCTCGTCAGATTGGTACTTACCAGGTGCTGTTAAAGGATGAAAAGGATCATCGGGACACGCACATTACCTATAAAGTGGGGATTGATTTGACTGGAACACCTATTCCGGCTTCAGCCTTTTCCCACGATGGACAGAAAGGATTACTACGTACCGACACCATAACAAACCAATCTGCTATTGTATCTCAAATCAACAATACTTCTTCGAAAGGAAATGCATTGGGTGTTGGTTCTTCTTATAAATGGACAGGAACACTTACTGTTCCAACGACCGGTTCTTACTGGTTAAACATACAGAGTTTGGGGACCACTGCTACTCTCAGCCTTGACGGCAAAAAAATTGGTTGTAGCGGTTGCAGTTTTTTTGGGCCGGCTCCCCGTTATGGTAACGTTCATCCAGCAGACGACGGTGTACTACCTACTCAGGATGGTCTGAATAATAAACGTATCCAGCTTGATCTTACAGCCGGACCTCATGCCCTGAGTGTTGCTGATGTAGCAGACGTATCTGGAAATCCCGTACAGATTCGCCTGAATTGGGTGACTCCTGAAAAGGCAAAGGCAAACATGGAAGAAGCTATTAACGAGGCCAGGCATGCTTCAACAGCAATTGTTTTTGCATGGAGTACGGGAGATCTGTCTCATCCGCTGCCTGAAGAACAGGATTCCCTGATTGAAGCGGTTGCCAGTGTAAACCCTAATACCATTGTGGTTCTCAATAATAGCAATCCATTGGCAATGCCCTGGTTACAAAAGACCAGGGCAGTACTGGTTATGTGGTATCCGGGTGATGAAGGAGGTTATGCAACCGCAAATGTTTTGCTGGGCAAAGTTAATCCGGCCGGGCGGCTCCCTTTCACGTGGCCCGCAAACCTCAACCAAGGGCCCGCTAATCAACCCGATTTGCATCCTGAACGTACGTCGGCAGGCGTAGACAGTTCCGGCAAACTCTGCTCAACTGGGGGTGGAGGACCATTCTCTTCGCCCAAATGTATCACTACTTACTCCGAAGGAATCTTCGTTGGTTACCGGTATTACGATAAGTATAATGAAACACCATTATTTCCTTTTGGCTATGGTCTTTCATACACAAAGTTCCAATATTCTAATCTCAATGTCTCCCATGAAGACGAAGGGGGGCTGACCATAAGTTTTGACATTACTAATACCGGCAAAGTGGACGGCGATGAGGTTCCCCAGGTTTACCTGGGTGCACCCAACAACCCTCCCAAAGATGTTCCATTTGCATTGAAAGCACTTGCCGCCTATGACCGGGTTAATATCCCGGCAGGGAAGACTGTAAGTGTGAAACTGCAAATACCACACCGTCAACTCCAATACTGGTCAACTAACGGATGGACAACGGCTATGGGTACCCGAACAGTGTACGTGGGATCTTCGGAACGCAATATGCAGTTGTCTGGTGGGGTTGACATTACCAGGTGAAATGAAAAATTCAAGAGAAGAATCCATTATCCTTCATGGTAAGATAAATGGACAAAGTTTTTTTAGTTGTAATATTCATCGCAAACAAATGACGATGAATACAAAAAATAATTATGATATAATCCCGCAAGAGATTTTTGCGAAATAAATGATCTGGGTAAATTAAATTTCGGAAATAGTAAATCTAACAAATAAGAAACTCATAACATTGCAAAAAGGCCTTTTACGAAAGTCACAAGCTGACGCGTCAACATGAAGTTGATTTGGCTTAATTTAAATATTAAGATAATAACCATCACACAGGCGAGACACTTGCCGTAGTTCGGGGTAACATCTATAACTTTTTCTATAGCCATGATTGTTTATAGAAAAATCTAATTATGCCCGAAATGATTTTTAAAGCATGTTATTATTTTGCTTTAATACACCTAATCATGATAGAATTGTATATTAAACCTTTAAATATTTCATTAAATAATGGCAGAAAAAATAATACTTGGTCCTCAGAAGTTAGGACCACTTACACCATTAGTCGGCGAATGGGAAGGTAATGTTGGCGTCGATCTTTCTTATCATAACAAGGATGATGAAACTATTGAAACCGGGTATTTCGAGAAAGCCTGGTTCCGGCCTATACCCGTTGTTGAAAATGGTCGCCAATCCATGGAGGGCCTAAACTACCAATTTACGGCCTGGCGTCATGGAGAGGAAGCTATGGATCCCTTCCATGATGAAGTGGGATACTTCCTCTGGGATAAAGCCAACGGACAAGTGATGCGTTGCTTTGCAGTACCGCGTGGACTTGCCATCCTGGCTGGTAGCGATGCCGGCCCCCGTGACAATTCGCTCATCTTAAAGGCAGAACCCGGGACGGCTTCTTACGGACTGTGCCAGAATAAGTACCTTATGGAAAGGGCATGTGCTACAATGTATGAATGTAAGATTGACTTCAATGATGATGGAACATTCAGCTATACCTCAGGCCTCGCTTTGAAACTTGCAGCAACTGGCGATGAAATGCATCATACCGATCGCAATACACTACATCGCGTAAAACGTTTTCATCCTTCCACCGAAAATGTCTAATGCCATAAGGTACAATTAGAAGATTATCGGCCACCATTTTGTCGCGAGGATATAATCCTTGTGTTAACGAAAGCATCCTCTGCTTTTGATAAGGAGGGATTTGTATATTTACTCCATGATCTGAAAATATAAATTCCATGATAATGAAAAGTTGTATTTTATTGAATTCACTAACGTAAATTGGATGAATATTTTTTTTAAATAATTATGAAAGATGGAAGGTATAATAGTGTAATAGATTTTTGCGGCAACAACTATAATTGATGTGCAATGACCAATGACAAAATATCCTGAATTGTAAAATCGGCTGCTTCATCATATGAGACAACTAATAATAATTTTATTCATCCTCGCCCCATCAATGGCAAAGGCACAAACGGATCGGCCAGACGCTAAAGTTATTTTCTTTGATGACTTTAATAACAATAAAAACAACTGGATTATTGCTGATACTAAGCATGCCAGATCGAGTATAGACAGCGGGTTTTTTTATTTAACGGTGAATAGCCACGCATCCGGTGAAACACAGGAAATCAAAATTGATACCCGCAAAGATTTTGAAATAGAAACAAGAATAAAAATTGTAAGCGGTAATGCCGATCATAAAAATTATTACAGCATGCTTTTCTGGGGTCGTGAAGCAATGAATGGTTATTACTTCACATTCGCCAAAGATGGTTTTGCTTCGGTGGAAATTTGCGATGGTAAAAAGCAAAGTGATTGTATAACGAAGAGCGGCTCGCTGCAAAAAACTGACCTCAACCCGGATGAGTTTAATGTGTACCTTATCAGGAAAACAGGCAAAACTTATTCTTTTTTTATCAACGACAGGCAATTTTACGAAATGCCTTTTACTCCTTTCTTTGGTAATTTAATTGGTTTCGGTGCCGGCAGAAATATAACCCTGGCAGTTGATTATTTAAAAGTGGCTTACCTGTAATTAATTATCATGAACCCCGCTTTGGCGCCGGTTTGTGATCTTGTTCAAGTTTCACTGTGGCGTAAGTTTAAGATTAGGTATGAGGGCGACGGTGTCAAGGAGAGAGAAATATGAAAAATATGGAAGTTTTAATAACATTTATTTTGTGTCTTTTTGTAGGGTACGGTTATGCCCAGGATTCTACAATCCTTAAATATGAAAAAAGAAGTGATACGCTTGTGTTTAAATTGAAGTCAAAAAAAATTACTGATGACGAGAAAAAAGAGTTGAAAAAAATTGCTTTTATAATTCAAAATTATGGACAAAATCTTGGAGATTCAAAGGATGAGTATAAGTCTTCAGTAAAATATATAAACAAAGCAATCGAATTGTTTATCAATCTACGTGATACATTAAACCAGGCTAATAATAAAAAATTTAAAGGGTATTTGTTGGGAATGCTTGGAGAGTATCCTGAAGCAAAAGCAGAAACACAAGCTGCAATAAATATATACACTTTAAAATATGTATTTTCCGGAGTAGCCGTATCGCAATTTGATTTATGTCGCGTATATGATCATGAGCTAAAGATAGATTCAGCTATTTACTATTGTAATCTTTCATTAAACTTTTGGAAATCGACAAATAATACATGGCGCATTTTTAATGTCGAAACTATGCTTATTCACCTTTTGACAAAGGCAAAACAATATGATCGTGCGAACTTCACAGAAAAGGAGTGCGAAAAAATAATTGAAAATAAGGGAATAGAACCGAGAGACTTAAGTGACTTTTATTTAGTACTGATACAACTTTATACCGCGACGAATCAAAAGAATTTGGAAAAGTTATATCAAAAAAAATTAAATGAAATAGAACCAAAAGCCGGTGAATATATTTCTTATTATAAGGCATCATAAATTAGTAATGCCACCACCATGAGAATTATCTTTTTGATAGGAAGTATTCGCTGCTATTACTAAGAAGAGATTGTACATTTACTTTATGATCTGAAAGTATAAATTCCATGATAATGAAAAGTTCTGTTTTATTCAATTACGCCAACGTAAAATGGATGCATTACAACAATTGCTTTTTGATCCAATAAATTTTTTAAAAATAATTATGGCTAAAAATTAAAAAACCTTTGTAAATGCCAGCATAGCAGCAAGTCCTATCATTAGCTGTAATTTCACAGTATCGTTATGAATACAAATAAATCTATCAAAAATAAAATTATCAACTATGCAAATAATGACGAAAGAGTCAGGGCAGTTATTCTAAACGGTTCAAGAGCCAACCCGAAAGTAACCCCCGATAAATACCAGGACTTTGACATTCTTTTTGTGGTTAAAAATTTTGATTCTTTCCTGAATGATAAAAATTGGATTTCTTTTTTAGGAAATTCAATATTACAGCAACTTCCTGATGAAATGATTTTAGGAAATGACGAAAACGAAAATAAAATATCGTATGCTTACCTAATGATTTTCGAAGATAGAAATCGTGTTGACCTTACCTTGTTTCCCAAAGAAAAATTTGACGAATTTGAATTTGACAGCCTAACAATTGTATGGTTGGATAAGGATGGATTGTTTCAAAATTTTCCGGAAGCCAGCGACAAAGACTATTATGTATCAAAACCGAGCCAACGGCAATTTTTAGAGGTCTGTAACGAATTTTGGTGGACTTCTACAAATGTTGCAAAAGGACTTGCAAGACACGAAATATTATACGCAAAGGACATGATGGAAACCTTTGTCCGTCGAATGTTTATGAAAGTAATCGAGTGGAAAATTGGCTATGAAAACAATTGGAAAGTCTCCGTAGGAAAATCAGGAAAATTCGTGAAAAAATATCTTGATTCAACTTTGTATGATAGAATTTTAAAAACTTATTCAAATGCTATTCTTGAAAACAATTGGGAAGCGCTATTTGAAATGATTTATTTTTTCAAAGAATTACAGCTACAAATAGCAGGAAAGTTGCAATTTGACACAAATCCTGAAGAGATGAATAGTTCAACCGAATATATAAAGGAGTTAAGCAGAGAGTAAAGAAACTACAACTAAATTAAATAGATGCATCGCAACAATCGTTTTTTCATCCAATAAATTTTTTAAACTAATTATGATTAAAAATTATAAAACCAAACTGCTTGTTTTTTCATTATTGATATTTTTTTCTTCTGCTACCTCAGCGCAGGAATTTTTAAAAGTCAATGGTAAGAAAATTCAAAATAATGTAAATAAAGATTTCATTTTAAGAGGGATGGGTTTTGGCGGATGGATGTTGCAGGAGGGTTATATGTTTCATCTTGGATTCATAGGACAGCAATATAAAATAAGAGAAAAAATTACCCAACTGGTTGGTAAGAAGGAGGCTGATATTTTTTACGATAAATGGTTACAATATCATACACAGCAAACTGATATTGACTCAATGGCTTCCTGGGGATTTAATTCGATCCGGCTGCCTATGCATTATGACCTCTTTACGCTTCCTGTAAATGAAGAACCCGTAGCCAGCAAAAATACATGGTTACCTAAGGGATTTGGAATGGTGGATGAGCTTTTAAAATGGTGTACAAAAAATAAAATTTACCTTATTCTTGATCTTCATGCTGCGCCGGGCGGAGAAGGAAATGATCTTCCAATTTCCGACAGGCATCCCGACCAGCCTTCGCTTTGGCAATCGCAGGCCAACCAGGATAAAACGGTGGCTTTATGGAAAAAACTCGCCGAAAGATATGCCAATGAGCCATATATCGGGGGTTATGATATTTTGAATGAAACCAATTGGGGATTTGACGATCCAAAAAATGATCCTCATGGAATAAATGAGAAACAAAATATTCCTTTAAGAAATTTATTTATCCGCATTACTAAAGCCATTCGTGAAGTGGATAAAAACCATATCATCTTTTTAGAAGGAAATGGATTTGCTAATAATTACAATGGAATGTTTCCGCTGTGGGATAATAATCTCGTAATCAGTTTTCACAAATATGGAAACTTTGCCACCAAAGAAACCATCCAAAAGTTTCTTGATTATCGCGACAAATATAATATCCCACTTTGGCTGGGAGAATCTGGTGAGAATTCAAATACATGGTTTACAAATAATATCAGGCTCGTTGAAAACAATGATATCGGATGGAGTTGGTGGCAATTGAAAAAGATGGGTATCAATCAACCATTGGAAATTAAAGAACCAAATGATTACAATTTGTTCATTGAATATTGTAAAGACAGCCTCAATCTTGATTCAGCAAAAGGACAACAAATATTAAACGAACTTCTCAACAACATACAAATCGAAAATAACATTTATCATAGAGATGTTGTAGATGCGATGTTCAGGCAAGTTCATTCCATCTCCACGTTGCCTTTTAAACAAAACATTATTTCAGGCGATACAAAAATAAATGCAGTGGATTATGATTTGGGAAGAAATGGTTTTGCATACAATGATAAGGACACGGCAAGTTATATGTACACACCTGGCGTACATACACAGGGCAATCGTGGACATACATACAGAAATGACGGAGTAGATATAAAAAATGATGAAAAGCAAGAGCCGTATGTTTTTAGTATTGAAGATGGTGAGTGGTTACTTTATACAACCGACGTAAAGGAAGCGGGCAATTATCTCCTAACTTTTAATACATCCGGCAGTAATGGAACAATCAATTTGTATGGTAACGAAAAATTGATGGCAGAAAATATAGCTGTTTCAGCTTCCGGGGATGACAATCATTTTATTCAATCAAACCCGATTAAAATTCAGCTGAATAAAGGAATCAACAAATTAAAAATTTATTTTAAGAAAGGTGGATTTAATTTCAAAAGTTTCAACCTGGCAAAGGAGCTTATGTCTAAATAAAAGAATCAAAATTAAAATACCGGTTATTTGTTGGTTTACTATAAAAAAATTAAATAAAGATTATGTTTAAAAATGGCATCATCACACTCGCATTTGCATTTAATTTTATGACAGCGACAGCCCAGAAAAATACTTACATAGGGGTAGAAGGTGCTGTGGACAATGATGTCTATGAAATTATTGACAACGGAACTCTTTTGAAGAAAATTCCTCTTATTACCGGTTATTTTGGTTTAAATATCCGCCAGGATCTTACTCCACAGGTATTTTTGGAAACAGGCCTCCTGAGAAAATATTATGATGAAGGAATCGGTTTTAAAAGTTCGCCCGGTTACACTGAAACCAATGCTATTAACGCGTGGCTCATTCCCTTAAGGCTGGGCTGGAGAATTAACCTGTTAAACCTCCGTAAACAAAAATTATACCTTGTGCCAGTGATTGGATATGTTTTGGGAATCAATTCAGACTATGGATATGGCGATGGCGGACTGGGAGGCTCGGAAACGATGGCGAAAGACACCATTTCTTATAGTGTTTATTCCAAACTCAGTCTCAGAAAAACCTTTCCATTGATGCAGACGGGTATGGGTGTTGAATTTGTTTTTGTTCGTACTTTATTAGTGTACGTTAGCGCCAATTACTATACAGGATTTAAAAATTTGATAGAACAAAATATTAACTATACTCACAATTCCGAAACTTACTCTGCAGCTGGCCTCAGCAAAGGAGAGATGCTAAGTTTTGGACTTTCTGTCAAATATCCTATAAGTTATTTGTGGAAAAATCCTCACAAATAAGAAAACAAAATAATTTTGAGAAAGTCGTTCTGAAAAACTTTATTGAGCAACAGTAACATCATTGAAATTTTAATTATAAATTTGATAACGGTTGTAGCAAAGGATTTCTAATCCGGGCCTTCACAAACGCGAACCGTTGGGCGAAACCGTAATGTATTCCTAACTTAACATCTAAAATGAACAAAACATGAAATCTTCAAAAATTTTAATCCTTGGGATATTTGTGATTTTACTTTTTAGCAATTTTAAGCAGCGATCAATATGTTTTCAAAACGGTCTTATTGAGGTTTATTTCTCAAACAAGCTTGACATTGCTGATCTTTCAAAAATCAAAACAGATTTATTAGAAAAAGGAATCAAACTGAATTATGATTATTTGAAATTTGGAGAAGATGGAAAATTAGTTGCAATTAAATATAGCGTAAGAGGTGATAAGTTCGGAGGAGCTGATGAGACAGATAACTTAAATAATGAAATAGGATTTATTATCAATACCAATCCAAACCGGAAGTATGATATCATTGTTGGTCTAAAAGATGATGTTCAAAAAAGAAGAATTGCTCTTTCAAAGCAGAACTAATACACTGCCAGGCGCAGTTGTGTTCGAAAGGTAACGAAGGACTCCGATTGAAATTCCGATGGATCGAATGGTAACTTACGATACTAACTAACAAAATATCGCCATGAACTTTTTCAAAATCAAAACCTCCTGGTCTAACGCAGAATTAGTAGTATTAAAAGTTTGCATAGCTACTGCCTATATTTTAATTGGAGTTTTTTTTCATAATTTTTTTCGCCATTATTATATTCCGGTACTTGTATTGTTTATAATCACAGTTACCTGGTCAGTTTATTTGTGGTTGCACAAAATGAAAGATTGAAAATGGAAACCTTGATCATTTCCTTCTTTGGTGAAAGGTTAAGAGCTCCTTGTCTATGCCTGCTCGTTACTAATGTTGATTGAAGACTAATGTTAAAAAAAATAATTAAGAACCGTTACCTTTTATTTTTATTATTAAGAGGGTATTGTTTGAATAGCAGGGAGATGTTTGAAAATAAAAACCGGGAATATTTGTTTCTTTACTGTAAAATCTTTCCGAAGACTATTACCGTTAACCACTTAACCAGTCACGCAACAGATACTTTACAAACTTAAAATGACATTTGAACAAGGCTCAATTATTTCGTAAATTCGTGAGGTGAAAAAACAACAGGCATCAGGACTTGATTTCCATATTGACAAGCTGACGAATTCAATTGAAAATGTTCAATCGGGTGATAGTTTTCCGACTGAAATTTCGCTATTGACAGATTTGGAATTGAAAAGTGTAACCAGGATAAATGGGTGGAGATTTAATTGGAGCAAAGAGTTTAAGATACCTGAAAGGGATGTTTACAAACTTACCATATCCAACAATCCAAACATTATTCAAGGTATAGTGAGTTTGGAAGTAAATCCGGATCATGTTTATATGCACCTTATTGAAAGTGCATCTTTTAATATTGGGAAACGTAAAACTTATTTAGGCGTTCCTGGAAATTTAGTTGCTTTTGCCTGCAAGCTTTCTTTTCAACGTGGGGGAGAAGGTTATGTTTCTTTTGCTGCCAAAACTAAACTTATAGACCATTACATTGAGACGTTAGGTGCTGTTCGTTTTGGTGGACAACTAATGGTAATTAACACGGATTCTGCATTAAAATTGATTAATAAATATTTTTAAATTCTTCTTTATGGAACTAAAAAAAGAACCTCTTGACGTTGATTTTGTAGTTGACTCAAGACCGCTGACAAAAAAAGAAAAACTTGCAATAAGTAAATTTATAGAAGCAGACAAGGCAAAAAAAGCGCTAAAAGAAAAGCGTAACATAAAAGCCAAAAGAGCAAAAAAAGAACTTCAATCTTCATGACAGCACGAGCTGCTCCAGTCTGCCACTGGTCTTTCCACTTATGACTGATTTTTACTAACCCTGGTTGAAAAACGATTTTTTAAAAAATAATTAAGAACTGTTACTTTTTATTTTTATTTTTATTTTTAAGAGGGTATTGTTTGAGAAGCCGGGAGATGTTTGAAAATGAAAATCAGTAATATTTGTTTCTTTACTGTAAAATCTTTCAGAAGACTATATGAGTTCGTTCAACAAAAATTTCTACGAATAGGTAGCGTAGAGCTATGCCGGTACTGGTTATGTAACGTCGTGTAACAGGTCGGGACGCGCGCCAGTGAGGTTAATAGTGGTACCGACAAATAGATTTAGTAGAGAGGAGAAAAATAGCTTAATAACCAATATTATTCTCGTCTATACTTCTATGTTATTATGTAATAAAAACAGGAATCCGAATTATTTGTTTATTTGCTATTCAAAATAATCAGGTAAAAAAAAGCTTGAAATAAAATGAAGGCCTTACGAGTTCTTTTTTCATATCAATATCGTTAAGCATTGAGCTAAGCAACATCTGAACTGATTCATTGTTATTCGCTTTTTTAGCTACAAAATTAATCATGGAAGGATACCGGAATAATTTTTGTAAAGTATGACTAAGACGAAATTCCTTCCACATTTTATTGTAAATCTCTTTGTCATAAAGTTGGTTAAAATCCGAATTGAATTTATTTTGTTCAAAAGCTTTTTGCACATGTGCTGCCGCAATACGACCACTCCTGATCGCATTGGCAATGCCTTCACCGGTGAAAGGATCAATCAACCCTGCGGCATCTCCCAGCAATAAAAACCGGTTGCCCGATATCGTTCTTTTTTTTGATCCAAGTGGAAGTCCATAACCCTGGATATCAGTTAAGGGTATTGCTTTTTTAAAACGATCTTTAAGCGCGGGTTGCGTAGATAATAATCTAACCAACTCCTTTTTAAGATTTACTTGTTTTTTGCTTACTACACTTGAAAGAATCCCCAGCCCTACATTTGCCTGGTTATCAGCAAGCGGAAAAACCCAAAGGTATCCGGGAAGAATTTCTTTATAAAAATGAAGCTCGATATTATTTCCGGGATGAAAGCCTTTTACATTGGAATAATATTGTCTTACCCCGGCGCAATAATGACTTTTTTCCACCGGGTTGCCCGTTAATTTTTTATTCACGATGGAATGAGCGCCGTCGGCACCCAGCGCAATAGAAGCCTCGAATCGTGTCGTTGCTGATTCTAAAATAATGGTATCCGGCTGATCTGTTATTGAAGTTATCTTCTGGTTTTGAAAGATCTCTATGTCAGGTAAAGCAGCTGTTTCGGAAAAAAAGAAATTATCAAAATCTATTCTTTTAGATACAAACCCTCCGCTGAAATTGTCACCTGGTTTTGTAAATTGAATATCTAATTGTTGATGTTTTGGTGTATAAAACCGTACGCCGTTGGAAGTTATTTTGTTTTTAAATCCGCCAAACTTTTCCGTAAGCGATTCGCTTATCCTGTGAAATTGTTTGGCAACATCTGCACTTAAAGCGTCTCCGCAAATCTTATCCCTGGGAAAAGTCTCTTTATCAAGTAAGGCAATTTTCAAACCTTTTCCTGAGAGCATATAGGCGGCTGCACATCCGGCGGGGCCTGCTCCTACGATCACTACATCAAATTTTTGTGTTTCCATATTCCAGGCCGAAAGCTACAACTTTATTAAGAATAAGAATGTGCTAAACAAATTTTTGAACAAGCACAGTAAACAAACACCCGCCTTCTTGTTCCAGTTCAGGCAGGAATAATTAAGATTTAATTCCGATAGTCCGAATTGAAAATACTTATTTCACTGCTTTGTATTTTGCAACCACATCATCCAGCATGTTTTTAAATTTCTCCACATTTGAATCATAGCCGTAACCTTCAGGCTCCAGGCGGTTTTCATTTGCATCAAGAAAGAAATAATAAGGTTGGGTATTGGCGTTGTATTTTGATACCTGCATATCGGCATTCTTGTCACCAAGCGTTGTAATCTTTTTTCCTAATACTTTTGAATAATATTGATCAGCCGGTTGCAGATCTATATTATTAACATCAACATATAAAGAAACGATTACAAAATTATTTTTCAATCGTTTCATTACTTCGGGATCGCTCCACACTGAGCCTTCCATTTTGCGGCAGTTTACACAATTAATTCCGGTAAAATCAAGCATCAGGGGTCTGTGTACTTTTCTTGCCACAGCCAATGCTTCATCATAATCAAAATAAGTGATCATGCCATTCTGAACTACCACCGGTGGTTCATATATTTTCATCTGATCATAATATTTTACCGGCAACGGTAGTTGATTTGATGAAGTGGAATTCTCATTATCCTGTGTTCTTACAGATGCAGGAGTTAAAATAAAATCCTGTGTTCCCATCGGTGGTAGAAAGGCACTGATCCCTTTTAACGGCGCGCCCCACATTCCCGGGATCATATACACAGCAAAGGAAAAAGAAGCGATGGCAAAAAACAATCTTGTTACACTTAGATAAGGAAGATCAAAATCATTTTTTGGCAGTTCATCATCATGATGAAATTTAATCTTTCCCAAAAGATAAATACCAAGCAGGATAAAAATTACAATCCACAGGCTAAGAAAAACTTCACGGTCAAGCAATCGCCATCTCATGGAAAGATCAGCGTTGGATAAGAATTTTAATGCTAAAGCCAGTTCCAGGAAACCGAGCGTAACTTTTACTGCATTCAGCCATCCGCCGGCTTTTCCAAGCATATTTAATTTGCCGGGAAAAAATGCAAAAAGAGCAAACGGCAATGCAAGCGCGACGGAAAATCCAAACATACCGGTAAGCGGCCCGTAATAATTTCCACGCGAGGCAATAACCAATAAATTACCGATGATAGGGCCTGTACAAGAAAATGATACAACCACCAAAGTAAGCGCCATGAAAAATATTCCTAAAAAACTTCCTGCGCTGGCTTTACTATCCGCTTTATTTCCCCACGAACTGGGCAATTCAATATTAAAAGCGCCCAAAAATGAAATACCAAAAATTAAAAATACCAGGAAAAAAATGAGATTGGCGATCCAGTTTGTTGCCAGATTATTGAGCGCGGTAGGCCCAAAAATAAGTGTGATCAAAAAGCCCAATAATGTAAAAATAATGATGATAGAAGCCGCATAAGAAATTGCATTTTTTATTCCTTCGGCTTTTGTTTTGCTACGCTTGATAAAGAAACTTACCGTAACCGGTATCATCGAAAATACGCATGGTGTAATCAATGCAAGTAATCCCCCGGCGAATCCCGCAATAAATATCCACCACAAAGACCTTGTAGCAACGGAGCCGCCTGCATTTGCCTGTTTCAATTCTATATTTCTCTTCTTCGCTTCAGGCAATACAAATATTTTAAATTCAGTTTCTTCCGGTATATATTCAGCGCCCTTTTGATACATGTAACTGATTTCTCCTTTTACTAAAAAACTATCCGTTAGCGAAGCAGAAAGTTTTTGTTGCCAAATTACTGAATCAGTAAAAAAATGAACCACCGATTTCAATGAAGGATCTGTTGCTTTTTGTTCCGTGCCTTTTTGAACAACAGAATCTATTAATAATTTTTTTACAGAAGAATCAAATTGAATGGTAGAGTACAATGCATCGCCAGAAGATTGCTGAAGAGCAAATAATTTAATTCCGGGATTTATTTTCCCATTGATAGTAACAACTACTTCACTGTCATTTAGCCGTTGGGTATTATAAGTAAATTGCACTGCTGATGAATCCTGTGAGAAAACATTTTTGGTAACAAATAATAAAAACAGGAAAGTGCAGAGCCTGATAAATCTTATCATTAAAAAATATTTATTTAAGCGCTAACTTAATTAAGCGCCACAGAAAATTTTTCCGTTTTTGGGGGAAGACATTGTTTATCGTTACAAACCATAAACTCAACAGCTACATTTACAGAGGTTTTTACCGGCGCCTTTAATTTTACCAACTGAACAAAGTCAACTTTATTGGAAAATTGTTTTACATCTACTCCAAAAAGCGGTTCGAAATGTTTTTCTAATTTACCAACTTCTTTTGCACTTCCTTCCATTGTGAGCAAAGGATTTTTGGTAAACGAAAGACTGGTGGCAATGGGTCCGCCGTCAGGAGTAGTTTGCGAATAAGTATGCCAGCCGTTTTGAATGTTGGCAGTCAGGTGAATCTCATAAGTTTTATCGTTGATTTTTTTTGAGGTAGCAGTCCAGGAAACGGGATCCAGGATCTGTGCATAAAGAAAACCAGAACAGCATAATAATAATCCGGCAACAAATAACTTCTTCATAATATCTTTATTTTGATTGAATTAATTTTTATAAACACTATTCGCAAAATTAATCAAAACCTTACAGCTTTGAAAGCGATTTCCCGACAGTTATGAAGGATAATTTTAATTTTAAGGAATTTTTGAGTTTTATTTAAGGGACCCAGGAATGATTACTTGTTTTTATCTACCACTTAAGAGCTTAATTCTTTAAAAAAGTTTGTTTACTGTTAGTACTTTTTATCAACGAATATCTTTATCATTTGTTTGGGTAATTCATAGGTCAATTTTCAGGACCTTTACCTGTCAGAAATTATTAAGATGAAAAATAAAAAATTACTCCAAATTCCATTTTCAATTTTAGAGCTTGCCGTAGTAAATGAAGGAGATACACCAGCAGATTCATTTGCAAATAGCCTTGAACTGGCACGGCATGCAGAGCAATCAGGTTATAAACGCTTCTGGCTTTCGGAGCACCATAACATGATAAGTGTGGCAAGTTCTGCCACCTCCGTTTTGATAAGTTATATTGCCGGTGGTACCTCTTATATGCGTGTTGGTTCGGGCGGCATTATGTTGCCTAATCATTCACCCCTGGCAGTAGCCGAGCAATTCGGAACGCTGGAATCTTTATATCCCGGAAGAATAGATCTGGGTTTGGGTCGTGCGCCAGGAACGGATCATCTGACGGCAATGGCATTAAGAGGCGATTTTTTTAATAATGCCAATGAATTTCCTCAAAATGTTTTGAAATTACAAACCTATTTTTCTGAAGAAAATAAGACTGCCAAAGTAAGGGCTATTCCGGGCGAAGGATTGGATATTCCGATTTGGATACTTGGTTCCAGCACCGACAGCGCTCATCTTGCTGCACTTCTTGGATTACCTTATGCGTTTGCCAGCCATTTTGCTCCGGCGCAGTTTGAAGCGGCTATACAAATATACCGGCAAAATTTCAGACCTTCCCAATACCTGCAAAAACCTTACGTGATGGTCTGCGTTAATATGATCGCTGCCGATACAGATGCGGAAGCCAATAAATTAGTCACTTCATTATATCAAATGTTTATTGGAATTGTAACGGGCATCCGTAAACGATTACAACCGCCGGTTGATAATATGGATACCGTATGGAACGATTATGAAAAAGAAATGATTGATCAAATGCTTACTATTTCATTTATCGGCAGCCCCGAAAGAATAGAAAAGGAAATGAAGGAATTTTTAGAGGAAACTAAGATTAATGAAATCATGGTCATTTCCAATATTTACGATCAAAAAGCAAAAATTCATTCTTATGAATTGTTTGCCGAAGTAATGAAAGAAGGAGTGAAAATTGAAGTTTAAATATTTGTAACCTGGATTGAAATCATCAATAAAAGTTCGTTTACTGTAATACTAAACCGGCTCACATTTCCAAATTGTATCTACAAAATATTTTTGGGTATCAAAAAAATGAGCACCTGGTGAAAACCCGCATTGAGTAGCCTTTTCATCTACCTGGCTTATAGTATATTTATGAGAAATTTCCATAAAAATGGTTTCGGATTTTTCAAAATGGATTTTAAATTCTTTATTTATACATACATTTTGCTTTTTCATTGAAACCAAATAGCTTTTGCAAGCGCCACTGTCCGGGTCATACATTGCATAATGCTCAAAATTGTTCAAATTGAAATCGGCATGCAATTCATTATTGATCCTGGATAATAAATTCAGATTAAACTGTCTCGTAAAACCTTCATGATCATTATATGCAGCTAATATTTTTTTCGGATCTTTTTTAAGATCAAAACCTATTAAGACCATATCTCCGTCTGAAAGCTGGCTGCGCATTTTTTTACAGAATTCTGGCATTTCAGAAAATTTGAAATTTCCAATATTAGCGCCAAGGAATAAAACCAGTTTTTTATTTTTTGAAATTTGATTTGCCTGAGAAAGCATATGGAGGTATTCTCCATTAAGTCCGTGAATATTGATTCCCGGGATTTGTTCAGGTAAAGTACTGTTTAAAAGATTAATAATATTTTCAGAAATGTCTATGGGAAAATAAGCGCTCAATGCTTTCCTATTTGACAATTCTTTTATAAGAAAAATTGATTTGGTAGCATCTCCGGGACCAAACTCAACCACATCAATATTTTGAGTTTTCTCTAAAACAGTATTGGCCATTTCAATGGTCTGGGTTGAAAGTATTTCCATCTCGCTATTGGTGAGATAATATTCTTCACTCCCCATTATCTTTTGAAATAGCTCATCGCCTTTCTTATCGTAAAAATATTTGGAATTTAAATATTTGGGAGAAGATTGCAACCCTTTCACTACATCTTTTAAAAAATTATCCATTCTTTGTTTTATTGTGCTAACCTGATGCCTGTATATTGCCAGCGCAGATTAGGTTGAAAAAAATTGCGGTAAGTAATCCTGCTATGTCCCGGCGAGGTAACATCAGAGGCGCCACGCAACACCATTTGATTTACCATAAACTTTCCATTGTATTCCCCGATTGCTCCGGGCGCTTTTGAAAAACCGGGGTAGGGGAGATAGGCGCTGTCTGTCCATTCCCATCGCCTTCCCCAATCAAATTTTTTTGCAGCAACTTCCCATTCAAATTCAGTGGGGAGGCGCATTCCTTTCCATGCAGCAAAAGCTGCGGCTTCATAAAAGCTTATGTGGCAAACGGGTTCATTCATATTCAATAATTGCAAACCTTCCAAAGTATAATGGTGCCATTTGCTGTCTATAAAATGCCAGTAAAAAGGAGATAAGATGTGATTCGTATTTACCCATGCCCATCCATCCAAATGCCAGTAATTAAAATTATTATAACATCCGGCATTGATAAATTCAAGGAATTCCTTATTAGTAATCAGATTTTTTGCAATACTGAAATCGTTTAAAAAAACTTTATGCCTTTTTAATTCATTGTCAAAACAAAAACCATCTCCTTCAAATCCTATTTCATAAATACCTTCTTTAATTTTTAAAAAATCATTATGAGAGGAAGAATCAGAATTTGGATTATTTCCTGCCCGAAAGCCAAAGGCGGGCGGGGTTTGTTTACTGTCTTTTGAATTTTTATAAGCGGGAAATAAAGGATTATTTCCCAAAATATATTTTATATCTGTCATCAAAAGTTCCTGGTGTTGTTGCTCATGATTAAAACCAAGAATTATAATCTCTTCAACTTCTTTTGATAATTTTTTCTGCAAAAATTTGCGCATAGCCTCATCCACATGTTTTCTATATTTATAAATATCATCTACTGTTGGACGGCTCAGATTACCACGGTCTGTGCGAATAACTCGCGCTCCTGCTGTTTCATAATAGCTATTGAAAACATAATTGAACTGAGGATTATATTCCACATACCCTTTCAAATACGGTTTCAAAATAATGGTTTCAAAAAACCAGGTGGTGTGCCCAATGTGCCATTTGGGTGGGCTTACGTCCACGACAGGTTGTACCACGTAATCTTCTGTCAGCAAGGGTTTACAAATGTCTTCTGTATATTTTCTAACTGAATTATATTTTTTTAATAAATCCATTTTATTTCTTATTAAGATAATTTTTTAAATCAGATATACTTTTAATTCCTAACCTTGTTGCTTCCGTTTTTCGCATCATTAAGTCATAAGAATTATCAAATCCAATAGGTTTCAGCCATTCCAGGTTATATTTTTGATCGAATTGTTCCTTGACATAATTATAAATTTTTTCCCTGTTGTTATTAAAACCTGCCACTATTGAATCAGGTGTTTGTAAAATCACCAAAAGCCCTGTGCCTGTATATTCAGGATACATATCAATTTGGTTATTGGCCAATGCGTCAAAACATATTTTAGTGCCGTCCAAACCCGTTTTAGTTTCCACCTGCAAATGTGTATTTCCTTTAATCAACATGGAATACATAGCAGCCAGGATATATTGCTCTCCAAAAATTTTTGATCCTATTCGTATGATTCCTACGTTATTATTTAATGGTTCTTTATACAAACTTTGTTCCATTAAAAAATCCTTTGCCACTTTTTCAGGAGATTGTTTTAAATAATCCACGCGATAATTCAACTCTGTCATTATTGAATCGTTAATATGCCCCGCCAACTGATTAATAACATTTTCGAGATCAGGATATTTTTGCAAAATCTCTTTTCGTATTACAGGCGCAGCATAATAGGGAGGAAAAATTCCTTTATCATCTTTAAGTACAATGAGGTTAAAAGCCTTCAAACGGCCGTCTGTACTATAACCGCTTATTACATCCAGTTTTTTTTCATAAGCTGCTTTATACATTACGGCATCGCTTATCACCACAGTTCTCATGTTGAGTTTATAAATATTTTTTAATCCGAGATATCCATCTTTTCTTCCCATAAACTCAGGCGTGAAACCTGCGAGCATTTTACTTCTGTAAAAATCGGGTAATAAGTAAAATGAGGATAAAAATACCAGGCAAAGGGGCAAAACCCAAAACCGGGTTCTAAGTTTTCGCAGATTTAATTTTTGAATTTTTGATAAAATAAAATCAAAAAATATGGCAAGCAATGCAGCGGGAATCGCTCCTGCCAATATCATATTGGTATTATTGAGGGCTATGCCGCCGAAAATAAATTCCCCTAATCCGCCTGCCCCAATATAGGACGCGAGCGTTGCTACGCCTACATTTATAACAGTGGCCGTGCGAATGCCGGCAAGTATAACGGGCATGGCTAATGGTAATTCTACTTTTCTGAGAATTTGTCCATAGCTCATTCCCATTCCTCTTGCAGATTCAGTTACAGTAGCATCCACACCGGTAATTCCGGTATAGGTATTTCTCACAATTGGCAATAATGCATAAAGAAACAATGCGACTATTGCAGGCACTGGTCCTATTCCAAGCAATGGGATCATAAAACCAAGTAAGGCAATACTGGGTATAGTTTGTAATATCCCTGTAAAACCTAAAACCGGGGCAGAAAATTTCTTATTCCTTGCGATAAAAATTCCGAGAGGAACACCAATAATAACCGCAATTAATAATGAAATAAAGGTAAGGCCAATATGTTGTAGCAACTGATCAAGCAACTTTCCGGATTGCTGTCGCATGAAATCAAAAAGATTGGGTGCAGATTCATTCATGGCCATTTTGTTTTAGTGCCTCAAGGCCGGTAAACAGTGAATCGTATCCTGCAAATCTTATTTCTCCTGAAGAAGAATTTTTTATTGATATAAATTTATTTTTTTGGAGCTTCAATTCATCTATTGCTTCCCATAAGCTTTTATTTTCGTCAACCTCTGTTGCTTCCATGCTTTCATAGTTATTATTTTGAAGGTGGGGCCATACATCTTTTAAAAGCACAGAATTTAATTCGAGTTGCAATTGCTTCGTAGAAAAGAAATCCGCTACAAATTTGTTTTTGGGATTGAATAACAGATCCATAGATTTACCTTCCTGGACTATTTTCCCCTTATCCATCAATAAGATTTTATCTCCCAATTCAAATGCTTCGCCTATATCGTGTGTAACCAAAACAATCGTTTTATTTTTCAACACGTCAAGCCCGGAAAACTCTTTGGTAATATTACTTCGGGTGATGGCATCCAGTGCGCCGAAAGGCTCATCCATCAGCAAAACAGGAGGATCGGCAGCAAGCGCTCTTGCCAGTCCCACTCTTTGTTGCTGGCCTCCGCTTAATTGTTGAGGATATAGAAATTGAAATTCATTGGGAAGATGGAGATGTTCCATTAATTCTGAAGTTCTGTTTTTTATTTTTTGCGCTGGCCATTTTAAAAGTTCGGGAACAATCGCAATATTTTCAGCAATCGTATAGTGAGGAAAAAGGCCATTATGTTGCAAAACATATCCAATATTTCTTCTGAGTTCTTCAGGCGGAAATTCTTTGATATTTTTTCCCGCAACCTGAATTTCACCGGAAGTCGTTTCTGCCAAACGATTGATCATTCGAAGTGTGGTAGTCTTGCCACAACCGCTGGTACCAAGCAATACAACAGTTTCACCTTCATTCACTTCAAACGAAATATGATCAACAGCTCTTCTATCACCAAAATTTTTTACCACATTTTGAAGCGAGATCATTTGGGGGAATTTTTATAAAAAAAAGAAATAAAGTTACGGATTTAGAGGTTGGGACTCTTATTGAATTTTATTTGATTCTGTTTTTCAGTAAAGCAACATTTATTAAAGATTTCAATTTTCTTTATTCAGTAAAGCGACTTTTGTAGAAGCTGAAAAATATTATGAAAAAAAATTAATTTGAATGAAAAAAATTAACTATATATTTCTAAGTTTTGAACTATTATCAAAGAAAAGTATTTGCTGGTATTTTGGTGAAATTTATCTTTAAAAAAATTTCAGTCTATGATTATTTTAATATTACTTTTTACTTTTTCAATTTGAATATTTGATAAGGTACCTGCTTTTTTCACAAATCTTTTATTGTCAATGGCTCTTATTTGATCAATCATTATGTCACAGTCTTCATTCATTCCACAAGTGCCCTTTTTAATATGTACCCTTAAAATCTCTGCATCAAATTTTATATTTGTTGTAATTGGACATATAATTGTCGAGGGATGAAATTTGTTTAAAAGATTTGTCTGTATTATACATACCGGCCTTCTTTTTCCAGCTTCTGTACCAAATCTTGGATTTAAGTCAGCAATCCATATTTCAAATTGGTTAAAAGTCTTCATAATAATTCCTCAAATTCTGCCAATACTTTCATGGATTCCTCCCTTACTAAATTTGATTCTTTTTCCAGTTGTTTTGAAAGTAATTTTCTTTTTTGGAGAAGATTGTAAAATTCAATGGCCTCATTAATATATCTGTTCCTCGGCTTGTTTATCCTGGAAATAATGTTTTCTGTTTCTTCAAAGACAGTATCTTTTAGTTTAAGGGAAAGTGATTTCATAAAATTGATTTTTATAAAGGTATATACTTTTTAGATATACTCAAAATAGATGACTAAAAGCAATAGAATCCGCATTATTTATTTGTTTACTGTTTTTATTTTCTTCCCTCTATACTCCATACTTCCTTTTTACCTCTCTGTCGGTTTCTCTTGCTTTAATAGTTTCTCTTTTATCGTAAATCTTTTTCCCTTTTCCCAGGCCAATCTCCATTTTGGCGAAGCCACTTTCAGAGAAAAATATTTTTAACGGAACAATAGTGTAGCCTTTCTCTTTTATTTTATTTTCGAGCTTGCGCAATTCTTTTTTTTGTAACAATAATTTGCGCTCCTGCAATGGCTCATGATTATAATGAGTGCCGAAATTATACTCGGAAATGTGAAGACTTTTTACAAATAATTCTCCTTTATTAAAAATGCAATAGCTGTCGTTGAAGCTTGCCTTGCCTGCACGGAGTGATTTTATTTCCGTTCCTGTCAATACAAGTCCGGCAATATATTTTGCTTCAATGTTGTATTCGTAATAGGCTTTTCGGTTGCTTAAATCCATGTTTGGAATAGTGAATGGGGAATGGTCAATCGTCAAAAGATAAGAGATTTATTTTATTCATCATTCACCATTGACGATTCACCATTTTAATTTCTGAATAAAATCAATAACTGTTCCAGTTTATTTTTTAAGTCTTTTCTTGAAACAATAAAATCCAAAAAGCCATGTTCCAACAAAAACTCACTGCGCTGGAAACCCGGTGGTAAATCTTTTTTTATTGTTTCTTTAATTACGCGGGGGCCGGCAAATCCAATAAGCGCACCGGGTTCAGCCATTATCACATCGCCAAGCATTGCAAAAGAAGCAGTCGTTCCGCCAAAAGTGGGATCGGTACAAAGTGAGAAATAAGGAATTTTTGCATCGGTAAGTAATGAAAGCCTTCCTGAAGTTTTAGCCAATTGCATTAATGAAAAAGCGCTTTCCATCATTCGCGCGCCACCGCTTTTATTGATGATCATAAAAGGGATTTTATGCTTGATGCAATAATCGCACGCAAGTGAAATTTTTTCTCCCATTACGCTGCCAAGACTGCCACCGATAAATTCAAAATCCATACAGGCAATCACTATATCCATGTTACTTACTTTTCCGCGCGCAACCGTAATGGAATCGTGAATGCCGGTTTTGACGTAAGTTTCCTCCAATCGTTGTGCGTAAGGTTTCAGATCAACGAAACCAAGGAAATCTTTGGATTTTATATTTCCAAAAAGCTCTTCATATTTTCCATCATCAAAAAGTATTTCAAAATATTCAGCGCTGCCAATCCGGTGATGGTATTCACATTTTGGGCATACAAATAAATTTTCCCTTAATTCAGAAATCGTACAGGTATATCTGCATTGAGGGCATTTTGTCCACAATCCATCAGGAGCTTCTTTCTTGTCTTTAGTAGAAGTGGTAATCCCTTTTTTTATTCTTCGAAACCAGCTTCGTTTGGTTTCTTCAGTGTCACCTTCTTCTCCTGCAAGATTTGCATCAAAATCTTCTTCTTGTTTCATACCCCAGCCCCTAAAGGGGCTTTAAAAATTTTAATCGTTAAGAGAATTTAATCCGTTTCCCCTTTAGGGGTTTTGGGGTTAAGCTATCGTAATACTTTTGTCCAAATATACATCCTGTGTAGCATTCAATAGTTCAACACCGTCTTTAAATGGTTTTTGAAATGCTTTTCTACCCATGATCAAACCCATGCCACCTGCACGTTTATTAATAACCGCAGTTTCAACTGCTTCTGTCAGATCTGCTGCTCCTTTGCTTTCGCCGCCACTGTTTATTAAACCGATTTTTCCACTATAGCAATTTAGAACCTGGTAGCGGCAAAGATCAATCGGATGATCTGAACTAAGATTTTCATATACCAATGGAGATGTTTTACCAAATTTTACTGCATTGTATCCTCCATTATTTGTAGCCATTTTTTGTTTGATAATATCAGCTTGTAAAGTAACCCCAAGATGATTAGCCTGACCGGTAAGATCGGCGCTGGTAGAATAGTCTATGCCATTTACCTTAAAACCATTATTGCGAAGGTAGCACCACAAAATAGTACACATACCCAATTCATGTGCCAAAGCAAAAGCTTCACTTACTTCCTGAAGCTGGCGGGTACTTTCCTCACTTCCCCAATATACGGTAGCGCCTATGCCCACGGCTCCCATATCGTAAGCTGTTTCTACCGAGCCAAACATCGTCTGGTCATATTTATTTGGGTAGCTCAGTAATTCATTATGATTAATTTTTACAATAAAAGGAATTTTATGCGCGTATTTCCTGCTCAATATTCCTAAAACTCCAAAAGTGGAAGCCACACCATTGCAACCGCCTTCAATAGCGAGTTTCACAATACTTTCAGGATCAAAATAGATAGGATTAGGTGCAAAAGATGCCCCTGCACTATGTTCTATTCCCTGGTCAACTGGAAATATAGAGCAGTAACCTGTGCCTCCGAGCCTTCCGTGATCCATTAATTGTTGCATACTGCCTACAACACGATTATTCCGGTCGCTTTGCACAAAAATAGTATCCATGTAAGAAGGAGAGGGAAGTGTAAGCGTTGATTTGTCAATTTTACATTTGTGATTCAATAGATTCTCAGCTTTGTCGCCTAAAATTTCTGCAATTTTTTTTGATGCCATTTTTTACGTTTTAATTTTTGCAAAAATAGGGAATTACGCGTTTAACCCATATATGATTTAAAGAAACTGCATACGAATTAAATCGTATTATAAATTTTCCCGGAATTTGTGAAAATAATTAATTGATTTTAGCAGCCTGCTTCCATACCAGCTAAACATTTCACCATCAACTAATTCAATTTTGATTCCATCCACTTGCTCCTGAATCTGTTCCTTATGTTTTTCTTTGAAAGGATAAGGCTCTGAGGAAAGCAGGATCAACTCAGTATTTTTTTCTTTTATTTCATTCAATGAAATTTGAGGATAACGCTTCTGATCAGCAAAGACATTTTCTAATCCGCAATAGTGCATCATATCATTTATAAAAGTATCACCACCAGCTACCATGTAAGGGTCTTTCCATATAAAGTAGGCCGTTCGCACAAACCTTCCAGGTTTTAAAAACCTGGAAGGTTTCAATTTTTCAAATCCCTCATTTATTTTTAAAGCCAATTCTGAAGCGGGTTTGGTTCTTCCTATCAATTTTCCAATATCATGGATCATTTTTATTGCATCTGAAAGATTATTAACATCGATAATCCATACATCATATTTTTCAGCCAGCTTTTCTACCTGTTCTTTTACATTTTCTTCTTTATTTACAATGATAAGATCGGGTGAAAGTTGATGAATAGTCTTGAAATTAATGTTTTTTGTTCCACCTACTCTTGTTTTATTCCTAAACCATTCTGTTGGGTGAATGCAAAATTTCGTGATGCCAATTAATTCTTTTTCCAGGCCCAAATAAGAAAGTAATTCTGTTTGCGAAGGAACCAAAGAAATGATATGGGAATATTTTTTTCCAGAAGGAACCTGAGTTAAGATCATAAGGCAAGTTAGGGCTTAAAATAAAAAAACTCCTGCAATCTTTCGGCTACAGAAGTAATTTTTTTAACTGCTTTTGGCAGTTTCCCTGGGGCTTTCCCGTTTCCGGTTTCAGCGACGGTTTTAAATAGGGGAATCAATTATTTATTCCCTTTCATTGGATGGTTATCATAAGAGTGAATTGGTTTTTTTATTTTTGAAATTAACAGATAGCTATTGGATGATGTCATTTCAAAATAAAAATAAGTCGGTTTTTATTTCCTCTTTACGTTTTGCAAAGAGATGATATTGGATAAAATTAGAAGTTGACTGATATCGGATTTTTTTTCGATTTTACAAGGAATTTGGATAGATTCTGTTTTTCGAATGGATTCTTTGGATTTTTATTTTTTGATTAATGCCTACATCAACATCAATCAACTTCTATAACAAAGATATAGATTGGACTGATGCTGCATAGTGCAATATTGCCCTTTTTTAATGTATATGTAATTACCATGAAAATCGTAAAAACATCATTTATAAATAAGAAGATTTACTATTTCACTAAAAGTATAAATACCTTTTAATCTAAATCAAATATTTGGATAATATTTATAAATCACAAATAACCAATATTTTGAATAAATTTCAATTTAATTGAATTATTTTTAAAAAAATTCTCTCAAGAGGAGAAAAGATAATATTTTATTTTTTATAATAACTTATTTTAAAAATTATTTATAAAAAAAACTTGAGGAATTTCAACCCGAAAAGGTTAAAAATATCAAAATTTTTATTTCAAGAAAGATAAATATTTTTAGATTAAGTTGAAGTAATCAGGATTCCATTTTATAAATCAGTTGGTTAACTCGGGTTATAACATTAAAATGCGCTTCATTTTTAACTGTTGGAAGCTTTCTTTTTATAAGGACATAATGTACTTACATTTCAATGTGGCATTTACTTTCATGGATTTTCAAATAAAATAAAAAATAGAAATCTTGAATAATTATATGTTTACTGAATGCGTCCAAATTCAAAAGCCGGTAGGGTTTATCTTTATTTCGCCAGGCTTTGAATGATATCGTACTTGGTAACTATATGATAATCGCCGGTTTCGTCTTTGCTAAGAACTGCTCCATTATGTTTTGAAATAAGATTACTTATTTTTTCAACGGGCATATCGAAAGAAACAATAGGATATTCTTTTTCCATCACTGATTCTACAATTTGTTCTTTTATCTGCGGATCTGATAAAATTTGATTGAATAATCCTCCCTCGCTTAATGATCCTACAATAATACCATCTTTCAAAACCGGAATATTCTCAATGTCATATTTTTTCATCAAATCTATTGCCATCGCCACAGTCTGAGTGGTAGAAACTGTAACTAATTTTTTGGAGGTCCTGCTGTTTACTAAATCTTTAAAAGTTTTTACTTCGAGAAAACCTCTTTCCATCATCCATTGATCATTATAGATCTTTGCGACATACCGGCTGCCATGATCATGAAAAATACAAACAACTACATCGCCTTTTTTAAGCTCCACTTTAAATTGCATCAAACCCTGTAAACAGCTACCAGCACTGTATCCGCAAAATAAGCCTTCTTCTTTTGCAATACGCCTGGCCATTACTGCGCCATCTTTATCGGTTACTTTTGTAAAAGCATCAATATATTTCATATCATAATTGGCAGGAACAAAGTCTTCTCCGAATCCTTCACTTATATAAGGATATACTTCGTATTCATCTATCTCACCAGTATCAAAATATTTTTTCAGCAAAGAGCCATAGCTATCAATAGCCCACACTTTTATATCCGGATTTTTTTCTTTTAAATATTTTCCTGTTCCTACAATAGTTCCCCCAGTCCCGGTCGCAACTACAAGATGAGTAATTTTTCCTTCTGTTTGTTCCCATATTTCCGGGCCGGTTTGCTCATAATGGGCTTCGCGGTTAGCCAAATTATCATATTGATTTACATACCACGCATTAGGAACTTCTTCACTAAGCCTTTTTGATACAGAATAGTAGGAGCGCGGGTCTTCAGGTTCTACATTGGTAGGACATACGATTACTTCTGCGCCCACGGCTTTTAAAATATCTGCTTTTTCTTTTGATTGTTTATCAGTAGTAGTGAAAATACATTTATAACCTTTTACAATTGCAGCAAGGGCTAATCCCATTCCGGTATTTCCTGATGTGCCTTCGATGATCGTACCGCCGGGTTTTATTTTTCCTTCCTTTTCTGCTACTTCCAGCATTTTTACAGCCATCCTGTCTTTTATGGAATTACCCGGGTTGAAATATTCCACTTTTGCCAAAACTATACAAGGTAAATCTTTGGTAATTTTATTTAGTTTTATCAACGGCGTATTTCCAATAGTTTCCAGGACGTTATTTTTCCACATAAATTATTTTTTGCTAAGATAAAAAAAATAGGGGAGAGGGGTTTATTTAGAAATTTGCAGAAAGGCGTAAAAACTTTGCCATAAAATCGCTGGTATTTTTAAAAGATTTGTTCAGTAAAGGAAGAAATAAAGGCTATTCGTATTTTTTAAATAATTTAAAATTGCAAAGCTTTCAAAAAAAGAAGATGGTTCGTGCACGAACCATAGCTAAAGGAATTCCCTCTCTGGGATTATCCTCCAGTTTTTTAATAAGAATACTAATATCATTTTTAATTGAAGGATATTTCTTAGAAAGTCGTTTTGCTTGTTTATCGAAAAGTAAAATCGTTTTAACCTTATAACTCATCAAGTAATTTTTTAACTGGTCGTCCTTTCAGTTTACCTTTCTATTATCTGTAAATCCATAATATATTTATTTTTAGGTTATCAAAAATACCGAAATTTTGTATTACTTTGAAGTACCTGTATTCAACTTAGACTTCATCAAATCCAATGCTTTTTTTACAGTAGAATCGTAAGTATTCTTTACTTCGTAAAATCCCTCGGTATTCCATATCTCTCTGGCGGTTAATAATTTTATTTGCTTTTGAAGCAACGTTTTTTCTGATGTATTATTCAGGTTTAAATGAATGGAATCTTTTTGGGCATAATGCTTAAGGTCATTGAGTGTATTTTCATCTGCTACATACTTATCTTCAAATATTTGAGGTGAAGTATATTGTTTAAATTCCTTTTGATGCTTTAAAAAATTGAGATACACAAACCTGTTTAGAGTTCCGGTAATTAATAATTTCATTGCAACTTTTTCCATGGAAGTGGTATCGAATGCTACAAATACATCCGGAGTAATACCGCCGCCGCCATACAATATTTTACCGGATTGGGTAGTGTATTTTTTTTCATTGGTATGTTTGATAGAATCCGCAGAAGTCATTTCTCCATCTTTAAAGCGATTGAGGAGATCGTGATCATAAACTTCAAATCCCTTTTCATAGGGCTTCTGGATGCTTCTTCCAAGAGGTGTGTAATACCTGGCGACTGTCAACCTGAGTCCTGCTCCGTTACTTAGCTGAAATTGTTCCTGCACAAGTCCTTTTCCAAAGGTGCGTCGCCCTACAATAGTTGCACGATCCCAATCCTGCAATGCCCCGGTTAATATTTCACTTGCCGACGCGGTACCTTCGTTTACCAAAACTATTAATTTTCCTTTTTCAAAAGCTCCTTCTTTTTCGCAGTGATATTCCTTTTTGGGCGAATGGGCTCCTTCTGTATATGTGATCAATTTATTATCGTCCAAAAATTCATCCGCGATATTAGTTGCCTGTGTAAGAATGCCGCCGCCATTATCTCTCAGATCAAGAATCAGGCTTTTCATTCCATTCTTCTGTAATTTGATCAGCGCATCCATGAATTCTTTATAAGTGGTCTCAGAGAATTTGTTTAGCCTGATGTACCCCACAGTATCTGCTATCATATATGCTGCATCCAGGCTGTAAAGCGGAACGGGCCCGCGTGTGACAGCAATAGTTTTTTGCAAACCATTTCTTAAAATAGTAACATTTACTTTTTGACCTGCATCACCACTGATCAATTTCCTTAAATTTTCGGGAGTAACGTGATTACCTGCTATTAAAGAATCATTCACTTTCAACAATTGATCGCCAATGATCAGACCTGCTTTTTGAGAAGGGCCTTTATCCAATACATTTACGATGTTTACAGTATCGTTGATAATATTAAATTCAATTCCTATTCCAAAAAATTGGCCTTCAAGATCTTCATTTACCTGCGTTAATTCCTGCGCGGGTAAATACACAGAGTGAGGATCGAGCTGGTTAAGTACTGTTTGTATTGCTTCGGTACCTAACGAATCCATATTTTCTTTATCTACATATCTTCTGTTTACCAGGTCAAGCACTTCCTGTACCGGCCTTTCTTTTTCCACGAAGAAAATACCATTATCAGGCATATTCCCTTTTATTCTATAACCAACGAACATACCTGCAATCATACATAGACTAAGTAACAGAGGAAGCCAAACCTGTAATTTTTTATTGCGCATATTTTTCTTTGTTCTATTTTTATTTTTTTTAAGAAGTGCAAATCTCCTCAATAAACGTGATAAAATGATACCTCCCATAAAATTGATTGCTGACAGTGGTTCTACAAAAACTGAATGGTGCCTCTTGAAAAATAATAAAACCATCCTTTTTACTACCCAGGGAATGAGTCCTTATTTTGTAAATGCCGGCCAGGTGGAAGAAATTATCCGGACAGAAGTTTTTCCGTTTTTGAGAAAGAGCCAAATAGATGAAATTTATTTTTATGGAACCGGTTGTAAAAATCCTTCTAATATCAAAATGTTTCATAAAGTATTTCATAATATTTTCCCACAAGCCAGGTCATTTGTGGATAATGACCTGGCAGGCGCTGCCAAAGCGCTTTGTGGAAATGAAAAAGGCATTGCCTGTATTTTAGGAACCGGTTCTAACTCTTGTTATTATAACGGAAAACGGATTGTAAAGAACAGTCCCGGTTTAGGATACGTTTTAGGAGATGAAGGTAGCGGTACTTATCTCGGTAAAAAAGTAATTCAGCATTATTTATATAATATTTTTGATAAAGATCTGCGTGCAAAATTTGACTCAAAATTTGTGACGAATGATGCAGAAATATTGGAATCCGTTTACAAAAAGCCTTTGCCGAACCGCTATCTTGCTTCCTTCGCTATTTTTTTAGCAGAAAACCGTGGTCATTATATGATTGAGAATATCATAGAAGACGGAATTAATGATTTTTTTTATACCCATATCATTTCCCTGCGTGAAAGTGGGAAATTGCCGCTTCATTTCACGGGTGGCATTGCTTATGGGTTTAAAGATGTAGTGCAACAGCTTTGCAAAAACTATGGTTTAATACCAGGTGTGATCCTGAAAAGCCCTATGGAAGGATTGATAAAATATCATAAGGAGAATTAAGAATTATGAATTATGAATTGAGAATTATGAATGTTTCTAAGAATTGAGAATTATGAATTAAGTTTCCTTCTTTCATTCTTCATTCTTCATTTTTAATTCTTCTTTTGTCCTCCTCAACTTTTCCCTTTCAGCATAGGTACAAAAGAAAAATCTGAAAAGGTTTCTTCGTCAAGGTTACCGTTTGCATTTTTGGTGATACGCAACATTTTTTGTTTGCCATTATCTTCTAATGGAATCACCATTTTGCCACCTGGTTTTAATTGCTCAATTAATCTTGGCGGGACGAACGGCGCTGCAGCAGTTATAATTATTTTATCAAATGGCGCGTACGTAGGCAACCCTTCGAAACCATCGCCGTAAAAAAACTTAATACTGGGATACCTGGATTTTAATATAAAAGTTTTATTTTGATCAAACAATTTTTTTTGTCTTTCAATAGTAAAAACATTAGCGCCCATTTCTGCCAAAACCATTGCCTGGTAAGCACTTCCGGTACCTATTTCAAATATTTTTTCGTACGGGGCCACTTCCAGCAATTGCGTTTGGTAAGCTACGGTATAAGGTTGTGAAATCGTTTGTCCTTCACCGATAGGAAAGGCCCTGTCCTGGTAAGCAATGTGCTCCAGCGCTGTATCCATAAAATAATGGCGCGGAATATTCATCAGGGCCTTCAATACATTTTCATCAGTAATTCCCTTATTTCTAATGGAATCAATCAGTTTCTTTCTAAGCCCTTTATGCTTATATGTATCTTCAAACTTTCGCATGAATGCAATTTAAAAAATTTGTTTTTCAATTGAAGAATATAAAAATTATCATAATGAAGGAGTCACAGTAAAACAATATCAAAGTTCGATAGTTTTCTTAACAGTAAAAAGACATTTTTGGTTGATTCCTGTTTTTTATCCGGTAATGCTAACTGATTTTTAGGTTAAAGATGGTAATTCATTTTTTTTTGCAAAAAATAATTTGTTTTAATTAAAACAAAATAGGTAAATTGAATTTGATTCGTCCAGATTATCCTGTATAAAAAATGCCAATCCCTTCCGAAAGCTAAAATCAGCAATATTATTTTGTCCTCATTATTATTCATTAACCAAAAAGATAATTTTGATATGAGAAATTTATTACCACAACATTGCACTTTACAGCCATCCTTGTTAAAGACGTTTTTTAAAACCGGTTCTTTCAAACACTTTTATTTCCGGCATTTTACAATGGTGTTGTTATTTTGGTTTGGTGGAGATGCAGGATGCGATTTTATGAGTATGGATAAAAATACTTCAACGGCTGCAGCTACTTTTCGTCCTGCTTTGGTTTCAATAAAAGACGATGGATCGTTTATGCCATTTCTAACTTCTTCTACAGATTATTTCCGAAGCAGACAAAATGGATTTTGGTCAGCGCCGACAACATGGGAATCCTCATCTGATAATATCAATTGGCAAATAGCAACTGAAGTTCCCACAAAAGACGCCAATACAATTAGGATTCAAACCGGCCATACAGTAAGCATCACTAATTCTGTTTCTCTTGATCAGACAATGGTTCAAGGAATATTGGAATTGCAAACAGGAGGCATTTTAAATATTAATGATGGAGAAGGTGATGATATTACTATTTCTGCAAATGGAGTTTTACAAATCGCAAGTAATAATACTTATGCAAATTCAATAAAACAAAATGGCAATTCAAATATTCATATTGCAACCAATGGAAAAATATTAATCGGAAACGGAGCGGGCGTAGGCACAGGTTATGAAAGCTTTGCTACTTCTTTAGTAAATGTTTGGGATGATAGATCTGTTTATGAATATAATAGTAGTTCTACTTTTGTAACAGCAGGTCTTACTTATTTTCCAAATGTTGCATCAACAGAGATTCCAATTTTCAGAGTTTCAAAAGTTGGTGGAACAGCAGCAAACGGTTCAGGTAATAATTTTTATGTGAATGGATTATTTGAAATAAACACAAATGTTTCTTTTTCTGGTGCTGGGGGTAGATATTTTAGGAACGGTATCAGAGGAACTGCAACTCTTTCTCAAACTGGTGCAGGTAAATTTTATTTGACTGCCCTGGGCGCTATTTTAGATGGTGCTTCTTTGAAAATAGTTTTATCTGCTGTTTTTGATTTATCACCTTTAAGTACAATTGTTCCTATTGGGGCAAATGTTACAATAACCGGTGCAAATATTAATAATACACCTACTAATCCACCTAATTCACATGGAGATTTAACTATAAATGGAACTTTAGATGTAACAGACAGAAATATAACCAATACCAACAGTGCTGTAGTTATAAATGGAACTTACAGAACCGCTCATTCAGGAGGGTTTTCAGGTTCCAGTTCCTCCATACCGGCAACAACAGGAACCATTAATCTTAATACAGGCTCTACAATAGAATTATATGCTTTGGGCGATCAATTGTTAAGAGCAAGGGCTGATTTTAAAAATTTAATTTTTTCCGGAAGTGGAACTAAAACTCCAGGAGGCCCATTTAATCCCGCAGGCACAATCACAATTAAAGATGCTGCCATTTTTGATTGTACAGGAAATATTAATGGAATCAATATCGGAGACGATAATACCAATCTTACCATGACCGGAAACAGTAGATTAATTTTAAGTACATTCGGCCCCAATCCTAAAATGGGCGGCGTCTATAATCTTACTGGCGGTGCAATTGAATTTAGAGGTTCTAATTTAACTCCTCAAACAATCCGCAATCAAACCTATCAGAATATTGAGGTAACGAGCAGTAATGTAAATAATTCAGATGGCAATATTATCTTGAATAATTCCGGAAGTTTTACTGTAAAAAGTGGTGGCGTGTTTACAATTAATGATAATACAATTGCCGGCCCTGCAGGAACACAAACTGTTATTGTAGAAAGCGGTGGTACTTTTAAATGTGGTAATACAAGAGGTTTTCATGGATTTGCGTTTACAACTGTTCCCAAGTTTAATTCTTCCATAAATGCAGACATTGAAAATATAATCCTTCAACCAAATAGCACAGTGGAATATTCAAGATCGCAGCCTCCGTTGTCAAGTGGGGATCAGCCTATCACCACAGCAAACGGACTTATTTATCAAAATCTTATTCTATCCGGAACCGGAAATAAAACTGCTCCACCGAATGACCTGAGAATACAGGGAAATTTATCGAAAACAGGCTCATGTAATTTTATTCATAATAATGGAACCGTTATCTTCAACGGGAGTGATGCGCAAACTTACTTGTCCTCATCACCACAAATGGTATTTTATAGTCTAACAAATGAAAATAATACAGAGCTTTTTGTCAACAACAACTTATCTGTTTACAAAAAACTTTTATTAGGAAATAATTCAAAGCTTAATGTGAATGCAGATATTACTTTGCTAAGCGATAAAAATCAAACTGCCAATGTAGCTCCAATACCCGTTAATTCATTTATCAATTATGGCTCAGGACGATTTATTGTAGAACGATATATTAATACAAATACTACTGATGGCGGCCATTCCAAATCATGGCAATTGATTGCTACGCCTGCATTTGGTGAAACTATTCATGATACGTGGCAAGAGAAAGGGAATACAACAATTTCAGGTTATGGTACCTGGATAACAGATCCATCAGGTACGTCAAATGGTTTTGACGCGGTCTCTTTCTCTCCATCTTTGAAATATTATAATCCATCTTCTAATGATTGGTTAGGAATTTCAAATACAAATATTAATCTTGAAAATGAAAAAGGATATATGATTTTTGTGCGCGGCGACAGGAAAGCAAATAATTTGAGTTCTCCTGCTACTCCTACCATATTGCGTACACGGGGAAAATTGTATTCATCTTTATCCGGTTATAATCCTCCGGCAAGTATCGTGGATGCCGGTAAATTTCAATCAATAGGAAATCCTTATGCTTCGACCATTGATTTTACAAAAATTAATACCTCTCCGGAAATTGAAAATTCATTTATTGTATGGGATCCTACTTTAGGAGGTGATTATGGATTGGGCGGCTATCAAACGATTACTGCAGCTACCAATTTCAAGGCAATACCTGGCGGCTCTTCGATTTATAATACTTCGGATGATTATAGAAATATTCAATCAGGGCAGGCATTTTTTGTGTATAATTATTCAGCAGTCCCCGGATTAGTTACTTTTAGCGAAGCATGTAAAACAGAATCAGGGAATCATTTGGTAAACAGAGATCCTCCGGAGTTATTAAACGAAAAACAATTTTTATTTACCAGCCTGTATGCAACTAACGGTAAAATAGTTGATGGAAATGCAATGGCATATAGCAACCAATTTTCAAATAAAATTGACAAAGACGATGCATTGAAATTAAATAATTCGGGAGAAAATATTGGAATAAAAAGAGATGGCAAAATATTGGCAGTGGAAGCACGGCAATCTTTACAAGGCGCGGATACAATATTTTTTCATTTATCAAACCTCACAAAGCAGAAGTACCAATTAATGTTTGTTGCTCAAAATATGCTAAATGGATTTGAAGCATTTTTGTATGACCAGTATTTAAAAAAAGAAACCGCTGTAAGTCTTTCCGATACTACGTTTGCTGATTTTTTGGTGACAGATGATGCAACTTCAGCAATGACTGATCGGTTTATGATAGTGTTCAGGCAATTGTCTGTTTCTTTTGTCTCAATAAATGCTTTTCAAAAAAATGAAAATGTTTTTGTGGAATGGAAAGTTGAGAACGAAAATAATTTAAAGCATTATGTAATTGAACATTCTGTTGATGGAATCCATTTTTCGGAGAAAGCAATAATAGAAGGTGATAGTAATTGTAAAGGTGAATACAGTTTCGGAGATTTAAATACGGTGGGTGGAATTAATTATTATCGGATTTGCGGCCTGGGAAACGATGGGAAGATAACATATAGTACAATTGTAAAAGTTTTTATTGGAAGCACGATTCCGCAATTAAGCGTCTATCCCAACCCGCTACAAGGAGATCATATTAACCTTCAATTCTTGCATCAACCAGCAGGAACGTACCAGCTACGTTTATTGAATTCATCAGGCCAATTAATTATGAAGAAGGAAATGAATCATCAAAATGGGAATAATACTGAAACGATCCAACTCAATAATAGCATGGCTCATGGAGTCTATCAATTGGAAATAATAAAACCTGACGGGCAGAAAAATGTGATTAAAGTGAGAAAGTGACGGGATGGCAATAATAAAGAATTTCTTTTTTGAAGAAAATAATTTTAATTTTAATAAATTAAATTAATCCCAATGAAAGAATTTTACCTCAATTTCTTTCAGGTTTATTTATGTAGGATAAAAATCGTAAAGCAGTTTGCGAATAAATTATCTTTAGTAATGCTTCTGTTTTTTTCAAGCCATCTTTTTTCTCAATCTAATCATACAGTAGCCTTCACGAATTCTACTTCTGATTTTAATGCGTTAGAAAAAATTTCTGCATCTGCAGGTAATACCGATTACTACATCACATTTGATCAAAATTATTTGTACATAAGCGTTTTCAATACTTCAGGAAGTTTCGCTACTAACGATAACCTGGCAATTTATATTGACACTGATCCCCAATCTGTACCAATATCAGGAAATGGCTCGGCAACAGGACTATCATATAATGGGGTTACCCCTTCGCTACCATTTAAAGCGGATTATAATGTATATGCTGAACAATTAGCGCAGGAGGCAAATAGTTATTCCGGAGGATGGATAGCTTCTTCTGGCCCCACCTATTCCACAACCTCAAATTCAAGGGAAGTAAAAATTCCTTTTGCGAGTTTAGGAAATCCTTATGCATTAAACATTACAATGTGGATGGGGAATGCGGGCTCAATATATTCTAATGCTCCAGGTGTTAATATTGCATCATCCGCTACTCCTGCTATTGCAAATTATTTTGGAACTTTTGGAATTAAAAATGGAACACAGGGAAATGCAAATCCAATAAATGTCGTTTCATCTCCTGCTTCAGGATATTTAGCTGGCGCTACTTCTATTGCAGGTGGGGTGTATGCCTATATAGACATAACAGCCAATGCGACCATTAACGGTTTGACATTAGCGCCCGGTGGAGTTATCAATGTGGAGACAGGTAAGACTTTAACTTCAACAGGAACTATTAATAATACCGCGATACTTAACAATCTCCAAAGCACACAAATAAATGTATCGGGCACTTATACATTGAAAGCATTCGCCTACTGTTCTTCTTTTAATGTAAATAATGGTGGAACTTATAATCATAATGTAACAGGAACTTCTCCAAACGGCGCTACAACAGATTGGCCGGGAATTAATACGCGTACTTATGGTGCATCTTCTAATGTAAATATTTTACAATGGGCAACAAGTAGCGCTACTTTACCTATTGGAATACCTGCACCCACTTCTGGTGGATGGGGAAATGTAACGATAAATGTTTCTCAGACTTATGGAGGTAATTGGAATCAGAAAGGTGCATTCAATAATATTTCTGGGAACTTGACATTAGATAACTTAGGAACCAATCTAACACCTACTCCCCCAAAAAGTTTCACTTTCAATCCACAATTACCAGGCGCTACTATAAATATTGGCGGCAACTTTCAGTTTAGTGCCGGTTCTAATAATAATGTTTTTATTTGTGAACCTTCAAATCCCGGACCTACAGGTACTGCCACTCATACAATGAATGTACATGGGGATTTTATTGTAAAAAGCGGCCATCTAAAATTTGCATATCATTATGCAACTGTTGTTATTAATTCGTGGGGATCGTATACCCAAACAGGGGGCGATGTTCAAGCTATTTCAAATCCGGATATAACAAAGGTGATAATTAATTCCTATGGAGTTAATAAAATATTTTCCGTGACTCCATCATTTACTACAAGCTTTAATACGTATGATATTATTTGGTACATACAAAATGGAGCTATTATTGGTTTAGCAACATCTTTGCCTTTTGGAGGAAAGTCAATTACTGATCCAACCAATATTGAGCTCATTGTGAATGGCACATTGAATTGCAATGCTCAAACAATACTTAATCTTGCCGGCCCTGCAACATTTACATTATCACCTGGTGGAACTTTAGGTATTGGTTCTGCATCTGGAATAGCTTCATCAGGTTCTTCTGGAAATATCCAAATGACTAATCGTAACTTCAGCACTGCTGCAAATTATGTTTATAATGGCACTTCAAATCAGATAACTGGGACCGGCTTGCCTGCTACTGTAAATTCATTGACCATAAATAATTCTAGTAACTCCAATACGGTTTCATTGACTAATAATGTGATCATTACATCATACCATGAAATTGATAAAGGAATATTTAGCATTAGAACCAAAAACGTAACCCTGCATTCTGATGCCAATGCTACAGCAAGTTTCAATGCATTGGGAGCAGGAGCAACTATCACGTATAATACCGGCAGATATATTGTTGAAAGATTTATCAATACAGGAACAGGAGCAGGACAACATGGAAAATCATGGCAATTATTATCGGCGCCGGCCAATGGCGGAACTGTTTATAATACCTGGCAGGAAAGCGGGCTTACGCCTACCGGATATGGCACATGGATAACAGATCCTTCCGGAACTGCAAATGGATTTGATGATTATTCACCTGCGCCTTCTATAAAAACATATAATCCGGCAACTAATGATTGGGATGGCATCGGTTCTACCAACAATTTGATTGCTAATCAAATTGGTTATTTTCTTTTTGTTCGCGGAGACAGAAATGCAAGAGCAATTAACTCCACGCCGACTCCCACTACATTACGAACTACAGGGAAATTATTTACAGGAAACCACCCGGGGGTAAATGTTCCAATGAATTCTTTTCAATCAATTGGGAATCCATATCCATCGGCTGTAAATTTTCGAACATTGTATTCTAAATCTGCCAACATTGATAATTCATTTTATGTATGGGATCCCTCTTTAAACGGATCGTATGGATTGGGAGGTTATCAAACAATTTCTGCTGCGACCGGATATCTTGCAATTCCGGGAGGAACCGATATTTATAATTCAACTACTGATTATCCCAACATCCAATCAGGACAGGCATTCATGGTGTATAATTCAGTCTCTTCTCCGGGCTCTGTAAATTTTACTGAAGATTGTAAAAATACCGGAAGCAGTTTAGTAAACAGAGTAGCAGGCGCATCCACGCAGACTCAATTTTTATTTGCCGATCTGTTTACTTCCAGTGGTATATTGGCCGATGGAAATGCGGTTGCTTTTGATAATTCTTTCCCGGATAGAATAGATAAAAACGATGCGATAAAGCTTAATAACGCCGGGGAAAATTTTGGAATTAAGAAAGATAGTGAAAGCTTTGCAATTGAGGCTATACCGCCTGTAACACAAGCTGATACTATATTTTATGATATGCATAATTTGAAACAACAGAATTACAGGTTGGTATTTATTCCCAAAAATATGTTTTTAGGTTTAAATGCATTTTTAATAGATCAATATTTGAAAACAGAAAAAGCGATTAGTTTAAGTGATAGTACATTTATCAACTTTTCAATTACATCCGATACAACTTCATCAGTGGCCAATAGATTTATGATTGTTTTCAGGCCTTCTGCAGAAGCATTAGCGGTTTCATTTATTTCGGTAAATGCCTATAAACAAAATACAAATGTAAATGTAGAATGGGAAGTGGAAAATGAAACCAATATGCTGGAGTATGAAGTGGAACGTTCTATAGATGGAACACATTTTTCAATGATTACAACAAAAGCTGCGATGAATATTTCAAAATCCGATTACAATTATATAGATCAAAATCCTTTTGCAGGCATTAATTATTATCGAATCAGTAGCGTACAACAAAATGGTCAGGTAGAATATAGTAACATAGTAAAAGTAGATATGGGGAATTTAAAACCCTCAATTAGCGTCTATCCTAATCCGTTAACTTCAGAAAACATTAATCTCCAATTCATTGATCAGCCTGCCGGTAATTATAAAGTACGGTTATTTAATACATCAGGCCAGTTAATGATAATGAAGGAAATTAATTTCGCAGGCGGGAGTAGTGCTGAAACGTTGCAGGTTAACAAGGATGCTGCAAATGGAATTTATCAGTTAGAAATAATAAAACCTAATGGAGAAAATGAGGTAATTAAAGTAAGAAAATAGGGAGGAAGAGATATAATTACATTTACAGTAAACAAATAAATATTGTTGATTTCAATTTTGCAGGCGACATAACGCCAATGTATAATCGGGAATTACTTTAGTATCCAAAAATTTGATTTTAAAAAATATTAACAAATGAAATCTATCTTTTTTCCTTTTTTAAAAAGAATAAACGGATGAATCAAAAAGTGGCTTCATCCCGCACTGCTAATAATATTACATTACTTCGCCATTTTGCTGCGTTCTTTGTTTTGATCTTTCATTCTTTTGATCTGACAGGTAAGATTTCTGATGAATTTTTGCGGAGAATCAGCGGGCAAACAATTTCTTTTAGTAAAATCGGGCTGATCATCTTTTTTTTCATCAGTGGCTTTTTAATTACCCAAAGTCTTGTTTCTTCTTCCGGCATAAAACAATTTATATCTGTTGCTGGCAGTCCTTTCAATTATAGGATTCCTAAAAAAACGTATTCTTCTTTTTATATTTATTTTTCTTTTTATTGCATTTGCAATTTTTGTTAATACAGAAAATTTTCAAGGAAATGTATGGGACTATTTCGATCCATATTTAATTTGGGGAATGTATTTTTTAACCGGATCGTTTATTTTTTTTATAAAAAATAAAATCATTCTTGATTATAAAATTTTGATAGCGCTTTTTGTGATTTGGTTTCTTGTTAGGAATATAGAGATTGTGAATATTGTAAGTGAATTAATTTGTTTTTCTTATTTCACTTTATGGATGAGTTTTAAAACACCTGTAGTCTTTAGCAATTTTTTTAAGCAAAATGATTTTTCCTATTCTATGTATTTATATGCCTATCCATTGCAGCAAATTTTCATTTCTGAAAATGCCCATATTTCGCCTTTGATGCTAATGTTATTTACAACATTGGCCTTAATTCCTTTTTGCTGGCTCTCCTGGAATTTTGTAGAAAAGCCTGCGTTGAAATTAAAGAGTTTGAAAATATAAATATGCACGGCCATAAGAGAAGGAGGTGATCACTTTAGGTTCCGGCTATTATCATTAATAAACGAAGAAATAATGGGAATTCCTGTTTTCCAGCAGAATTAAATTCTCTGGAAAGAAATATATTTCAGCAGGCGACTTCATTTTTCAAAAAACTACAACTCCTTCAAAACGGCGGCTCCCATTGACTCCGTTCCTAATATTTTACCGGTTGCCGTTTGAGTATCTGCGATATCCCTTGTACGCCATCCGTCTTTCAAAACTGCATCTACAGCCGCAATTATGGCTTCTGATTCAGTTTTCATTTTAAAAGAAATATCAAGTAGTAACGCAGCGGATAAAATGGATGCCAAAGGATTGGCAACGCCTTTCCCTGTAATATCGTGCGCGGAACCATGAATGGGTTCATATACGCCTGTTCCATCACCAATAGATGCACTGGCCAGCATACCCATTGAACCGGCAATCTGCGATGCTTCGTCTGTCAAAATATCTCCAAAAAGATTTGCCGTAACTACTACATCAAATCTTCTTGGGTCTTTTATCAATAGCATTGCAGTGGCATCTACAAACTGGTGTTCTACTTCTATATCAGGATATTCTAATGCTACTTTTTGCACTACTTCGCGCCAAAGCCTGGAGGTTTCAAGCACATTCGCTTTATCAACAGAGCATAATTTCTTTCTCCTGGTACGCGCGGCATCAAATGCTTTGCGGGCAATACGGTCCACTTCATAGCGGCTGTATTCAGCGACATCATAAGCGGTGTCGCCATTATTTTTTCTTCCTTTTTCTCCAAAATAAATATCGCCTGTTAATTCACGGAAAAATAAAATATCCGCACCTTTTAATATTTCAGGTTTTATACTTGAAGCTCCGAGTAATTCATCAAACAATTTAATTGGGCGAATATTCGCGTACAAGCCTAACTCTTTTCTCATCTTCAGCAAACCTTGCTCCGGCCTTACTTTGGCAGAAGGGTCGTTATCATATTTGGGATGTCCAACAGCTCCAAACAAAACGGCATCTGAGTTACGCATTTTTTCCAACGATTCGTCAGGTAAGGGGTTTCCGGTTGCTTCAATAGCTACATGGCCGATTAAGGCCGTATCATACGTGAAAGTATGTCCGAACTTTTCCGCTATTTTGTCCAATACTTTTTTACCAACTGCTGTTACTTCCTGGCCTATACCATCACCGGGAACAATTAGAATATGCTTATTTGCCATTTGAATTTTTTATTAATGAATTTTTAATAAGCCACTAATTGCGCGAATTAAACGAATATCTTGGTGCTTCTGCTTGTTTCTTACTTCTTGCTACTTTCTACTTACTTCTTGCTACTTTCTTCTTGCTACTTTCTACTTTCTACTTTCTCTTAAATACTATTCAACATCTTCAAAGTTGATTTAATTGCAGCGACAGTTTGATCGCTATCAAGACCGCGTGTTTTAAACTCCCGTCCATTATGCCTCCAGGTAATAATTGTTTCACAAAAAGCATCACTTTTACCACCGGGTGGAATGCGTACTGCATAATCTGTTAACACTGGCAGTTCAATTTTCTTTTGCTTATAGATCTTCTTTAGCGCGTTCATAAAAGCATCATATTGTCCATCTCCTTGTGCAAGTTCTTCAAAAGATTGGCCTTCAATACAAATTTTTAATGTAACTGATGGATTCAAATCCTTAGAATGTGTCAATACATAATTTTCTATCTGTACCTTTTGCTCAATGGCCACACTATCCAACACGTCTGAAATAATATAAGGAAGATCTGCCTGGGTAACAATTTCTTTACGATCTCCCAATTCAATAATTCGTTGGGTTACTTTTTTAAGATCCTGGTCGGAAAGGTGGATGCCCAGTTGCGAAAGATTGTTTTCAATATTGGCTTTTCCGCTTGTTTTTCCAAGCGCGTATCTGCGTTGGCGGCCAAAGCGTTCAGGCATCAGGTTGCTGAAATAAAGCTTATTTTTTTTATCACCATCTGCGTGTATGCCTGCGGTTTGTGTAAACACATTTTCACCAACTACAGGTTTATTTACCGGGACGCGAAATCCTGAAAATGTCTCAACTAATTTGCTTACGCTGTACAATGATTTTTCTGCAACTGATGTTGTTAGTTCAGGCATAAAATCATTGATCACAGCTATGGCGCTTGCCAACGGTGCATTGCCTGCACGTTCACCCATTCCATTTACGGTAAGATGTATCCCCGACGCACCTGCCTTTAATGCCTCCAACACATTGGCTGTACCCAGATCATAATCATTATGAGCATGGAAATCGAAATGTATTTTTGGATAACGTTGTACAATTTCAGAAACAAAATTGAAAGATTCAGTAGGAGTCAATACGCCTAAAGTATCAGGAAGCATGATTCGTTTCACCGGCTGTGTAGAAAGAAAATCGAGATATTGAAATACATAATCCTTTGAATTACGCATACCATTGCTCCAGTCTTCAAGATAAACATTGCAGTCAATACCTTTTTTTCTTCCAAGTTTTATCACCTCAGCAATTTCAGCAAAATGCTGTTCCGGCTTTTTCTTAAGTTGATGAGTTAAATGATTAAGAGAGCCTTTGGTGAGCAGGTTCATCACTTTAGCGCCTGCTTTTATCATCCATTCTACGGATACACTTCCATCAACAAAAGTCAGCACTTCCACTTTGTTCAGCAACCCGTTTGCTTTTGCCCACCTTGTTATTTTTTTTACCGCGTCAAACTCACCTTCAGATACGCGTGCTGAAGCGATCTCAATGCGGTCCACTTTTAATTCGGTTAATAAAAGCTTGGCAATGGTTAATTTTTCTACGGCAGAAAATGAAACCCCACTGGTTTGTTCGCCATCGCGAAGGGTGGTATCCATTATTTCAATGTGTCGCTGATTCTTTGGCATTTTTGTTTGTTATGATCTCAATTAATATAAACTCTTTTCAGCAAATGATAGGATGTCTTCTTTCATGGCCTGCAAATAATCTATATCGTCAAAACCATTCGTCAGATTGTGTTTTTTATAGCCGTTAATATCAAACGACTCTTGTTCACGGGTAGCAAGAATGGTTATCGTCTGATCCGGAAGATTGATTTCGAATTGGGCTTTAGGATCTGCCTCAATGGATTTAAAAATTTTTATTAAAAATTCTTCACTTACCTGCACTGGAAGAATACCAACATTAATTGAATTGTTCTTAAATATATCAGCGAAGAAACTGGAAACTACTGCACGAAAACCATAATCATAAATGGCCCATGCAGCATGTTCCCTGCTGCTGCCGCTTCCAAAATTTTTACCACCCACCAATATTTTACCAGAGTAAATTGGATTATTTAGAACAAAATCCTTTTTAGGTGTTTCATCTGAATTGTATCTCCAATCGCGAAAAAGATTATCACCGAAACTCTTACGCTCGGTTGCCTTTAAAAAACGCGCAGGAATAATCTGGTCTGTATCCACATTCTCAATCGGCATTGGAACTGCTGTACTGGTAAGCACTGTAAATTTATCGTAAGCCATAAGTTTGAAAAGCCTCACCCCAACCCCTCTCCGAAGGAGAGGGACGTGGAGAAATAGCGTGATTTATTTAGTTTTTTAAATAATTATATTATACATCTGACATGGTTACATTTAAAGAAGTTCTCTCGGATCTGTCACAACTCCTATAACTGCTGCTGCCGCTGCTACCAGAGGACTGGCCAACATTGTTCTTGCCCCAGGCCCTTGTCTTCCTTCGAAGTTTCGGTTGCTGGTACTCACCGCATATTTACCTGCGGGAATTTTGTCATCGTTCATAGCCAAACACGCTGAGCAACCGGGCTGGCGTAATTCAAATCCAGCTTCAGTTAAAATATCCAAAATACCTTCATCTTTTATTTGTTGCTCTACTACATGCGAACCCGGAACGACCCACGCAGTAACGTGTTCCGCTTTTTTTCTTCCTTTTATGATTGATGCAAAAGCACGGAAATCTTCAATCCTTCCGTTGGTACAACTTCCTATAAATACGTAATCTACTTTCTTTCCCAGCATCGCATCATCTTCATGAAAGCCCATGTAATTAAGGGATTTTTCATAGCTGGCATTTCCGCTAACGGTATCTTTTGAAACTGGAATATGTTTGCTGATACCCACGCCCATTCCGGGGTTGGTACCAAAGGTGATCATAGGTTCGATATCGGCAGCATCAAAATTATATTCTTTATCAAATACCGCGTCAGCATCTGTTTTCAAGGTTTTCCAGTAAACCAACAAATTATCCCATTTTTCGTTTTTTGGCGCTTTATCTTTTCCTTTTAAATAAGCAAAAGTTGTTTCATCCGGAGCTATCATTCCGCCACGGGCGCCCATTTCGATACTCATATTACACACGGTCATTCTGCCTTCCATACTCAGATTTTCAAAAACTTCACCCGCATATTCCACAAAATATCCTGTCGCGCCTGCTGCTGTTAACTTCGATATAATATAAAGCGCTACGTCTTTTGCTGTGATTCCTTTTCCTAACTTCCCGGTTACATTGATGCGCATCTTCTTAGGCTTTGGCTGCATAATACACTGCGAGGCAAGTACCATCTCTACTTCGGAAGTGCCTATACCAAAAGCAATAGCACCGAAAGCTCCATGCGTTGAGGTGTGAGAATCACCGCAAACAATCGTCATGCCCGGAAGCGTAATTCCATTTTCGGGGCCAACTACATGCACAATTCCATTCTTTGGATTATTTAATCCCCAATGGGAAATACCATATTTCGCGGAATTTACCTCTAATGCTTTCAATTGATTTGCAGAGAGCGGATCTTTCACAGGCAAATGCTGGTTGATTGTAGGTGTGTTGTGATCGGCTGTAGCAAACGTTTTGTCTGCAAACATCACTTTTAATCCCCTGCTTTGCAGACCACCAAAAGCTACCGGGCTTGTAACTTCATGAATGAAATGCCTGTCAATAAAAAAAACGTCAGGGCCATCTTCAATTTTGCGAACAACATGAGAATCCCAAACTTTATCAAACAGGGTAGTGGAAGTATTATTCATTTTATTTTTTTTATTAGACGCGCAAATTTCCTAAAAAATCATCAAACATGTTGCATTTAATTCAAAATGGCAGCAATGTTTTACGGCTTTTTGGTAAAAGATTGCACAAGCAATCTTTCCGGGAAGCGATCAATTTCTAACCCGTAATTTTTTTTAATTTTAAGAACTGTTTTATTTTTAATCTTCATCTACACCAAATACCCAAAGGCATTATCATCTTTCTTTAATTCAGTATAATTAACTTTATAAAGATTGAGGTTTTTTTTCAGGGAGGCGTAATCTTTTTTATCACTTAATTCAATACCTACCAATGCAGGTCCTGCTTCTTTGTTATTTTTTTGGATGTATTCAAACCGGGTAATGTCGTCATGAGGACCAAGCACCTCATTCACAAATTCTTTTAAAGTGCCCGGTCTCTGTGCAAAGCGAATCAGAAAGTAATGTTTTAATCCTTCATATTGTAATGACCTTTCTTTTATTTCCTGCATACGATCTATATCGTTATTGCCACCGCTGATTATACATACTACATTTTTGCCTTTAATACTTTCAGCATAATCGTCTAATGCGGCTATTGACAGAGCACCCGCAGGTTCTGCAACAATTGCGTCTTCATTATACAATTGCAAAATGGTGGAACAAACTTTACCTTCCGGAACCAGGTGCATTTCATTTAAAACCTCTTTACAAATTTTATAAGTAATATCTCCGGCACGACTTACAGATGCACCATCTACAAAATGATCAATATTTTCTACTGTAACCGGATGGCCTGCCTTAAATGCTTCTGACATCGAAGGGGCACCTGAAGGTTCTACACCGATTATTTTTGTTGATGGAGAAAAAGTTTTAAAATAAGAACCTACTCCTGATGCCAAACCTCCACCACCGACTGGTAAAAATAAGTAGTCAATATGATTCATTTCTTCTAATATCTCTAACCCCACTGTTGCCTGTCCTTCAATGATCTTGGTGTTATCATAAGGTGGGATAAATGTCTTATTATTTTCATTGGTATATTTCAAAGCGGCTACCGCACATTCTTCAAATGAATCACCTACCAATTGTATCTCTACAAAACTTTCACCAAACATTTTTGTTTGTTTTACTTTTTGTTTGGGAGTTATCACCGGCATAAAAACCACTCCGTTACAATTTAGTTTTTTACATGAATAAGCAAAGCCCTGTGCATGGTTACCTGCACTGGCGCAAACAATCCCTCTCTTCAATTGTTCTGAAGGTAAAGTACTCAACATATTATAAGCTCCGCGAAGTTTATAGGAGCGAACTACCTGCAAATCTTCTCTTTTGAGAAATACATTGCAAAAATATTTCTGCGACAAATTTCTGTTAAGTTCGAGCGGGGTTCTGATTACGATATTTTTCAAACGCGCAGATGCATCCGCTACCCCTAATCCATCAAAGAGCGGAAATAAATTGACTTCATTATTATTAGTATCCATTGTATTATTCATAAAGTCATTTAAAAAGGTTGTCAACTCTTTAAAAAGAAGACAACCTTTGAAACTTATGCTGGTTCCTGGTTTTCAGGTCTCAGACTTCTTACTGTTTTACCTGCCCGCCACATTTCGCTCTCGCGCAATTCTTTTAATTCGGCGTCTAATTTTACCCTATAATCTGCCTGGGAATTGGAATCAATAGAACGCTTTGCTTCTTTACCTGCGGCTACACTGGCGTATAGATCAGAGAATACAGGTAATGTGGCATCGCGGAATTTTTTCCACCAGTCTAATGCACCACGTTGCGCTGTGGTAGAGCAATTAGCATACATCCAATCCATACCGTTCTCAGCCACAAGAGGCATTAAAGATTGGGTCAATTCTTCAATAGTTTCATTAAATGCTTCAGAAGGAGAGTGGCCATTTTTGCGAAGCACTTCAAATTGTGCAGCAAAAATTCCTTGTATAGCGCCCATCAAAGTTCCGCGTTCGCCGGTAAGGTCGCTGAATACTTCTCTTTTGAAATCAGTTTCAAATAAATAACCTGAGCCAATGGCAATACCCAATGCAATTACCCTGTCAAATGCTTTCCCTGTTGCATCCTGGAAGATAGCATAGCTGCTGTTTAATCCGCGTCCCTGTAAAAACATTCTTCTTAAAGAAGTGCCTGAGCCTTTGGGTGCTACTAAAAATACATCCACATCTTTGGGAGGAATAATTCCTGTCTGGTCATTATAAGTAATTCCAAAGCCATGAGAAAAATACAATGCCTTTCCTGGAGTTAAATGTTTTTTTACTGTTGGCCATAATGCTATTTGTGCAGCATCGCTAAGCAGGTAACAAATAATAGTTCCTTTTTCGAGCGCTTCTTCAATTTCAAATAATGTTTTACCTTCTACAAATCCATCCTGTACTGCTTTATCCCAGCTTTTTGAATTTTTACGTTGGCCAACTATTACGTTGATTCCATTGTCGCGCTGGTTCAAAGCCTGACCGGGTCCTTGAACGCCATATCCAATTACAGCTACTATTTCATCTTTTAAAATTTTTTGTGCTTTGGATAAAGGGAATTCTTCACGTGTTACTACTTTTTCTTCTGTACCTGCAAAATTTAATGTTGCCATGTTGTTATTATTTTTGTTTTTGTTTGATGAAATATTTATTTAGTATCGTCTGTCTTTTCATTAAAGATGATCTGATTATGAAAAGGATCAATCACTGTAACAGCCATTGAACCATAAAATGTTTTTTCCAATCCGGGTTTATTGTATTTGTATTTTTTATTAATAATTTCTTTGTGAAATTCTTCGATGCCTTTGCACCACACAAATACATTTGTGCCGGGTGTTCCATCACCGTGGTGTTCGCTTAAATGAATTACTAATCCCTCACGCTCAATCTCCATATAGACTGGCGTATTCTCTTCAAAAGTATGTTCCCAATTTATTTTAAACCCCAGCCAATCAATATAAAATTCGATTGCTTTTTTATGATCGAAAATCCGTAAAATTGGTATTACTTTTTCTATGGTCATCAGTTTTATTTTTTTTGCATAAACATCCAGCGGTGCCCTTCAATATCAGCACATCTGTATCTTTTGCCCGGAAAATCTTCTTCAATTTCTGACAGGATTTCGGCTCCGCTTTCCTCAGCATTTTTAAAATATTCTTCCACATTTTCTACATAAACCAATAAGCCATTTACAACCCACGGAACTGAAAGCCATTTGTCCATTTGTTTATCGCTTTTACGCTGTTTATTAATACTTTCATAATCTACTGACGGGGTCGCAATCATAATTATATTTTCACCTGCTTTTAATTCAGAATGAGTTAACCGACCATCTTCTACAAACCTCATTTCCATGTTTTCTTCAAAACCAAAAGCCTTCTTTAACCATTCTAAAGAAGAAACGCCATTTTCATAAGACAACATGGAAATTACATTTTGCATATAATTTTTTTTCGCTACATAGTAAATACTTCCTCCTGCTTATCCAAAAATTCATTCTCCACTACTACTTCACCCGGTTGCTTTTTTTCAAACTCTTTTACTTTAAAATGAAAGCCACTGCTTTCTTTGATAATAGCTACGCGCGCACTTCTTACAAATTCAATCAAACCATAAGGTTCAAGCGCTTCAATCAATTTATCTGTTTCTTCACGATGACCGGTGGTTTCAAATACGGTGAAATCTTTGCGAATGGCTACAGCCCTTGCTCCAAATTGATGAAGCAATCTTTCTACTTTAGCCTTTTCAGCAATTGTATCAGTAGGCACTTTATACAAAGCCATTTCCTGCCAGATGATCTCATCATTGGTATTATAATAGGCTTTTAAAACGTCCACCTGTTTTTCAATCTGGCGAACTAATTTTTTTACTACTTCTGCGGTTTCTTCAATTACAATATTAAAGCGGTGTATGCCCGGCACTTCTGAAGGAGAAGTATTGAGATTTTGTATATTAATTTTTCTGCGTGAAAAAATAATAGATACCCTGTTTAGAATTCCAATCTGGTCTTCTGTATAAACCGTTATGGTATATTCCTGCTTACCTGTTGGCGGTAAAGAAGAATTTGACGTATTTGTTTGTTGACTGTTCATAATTTAAAATTTACTTTCTCAAAAAATAGTATTTAGAATAAACGGATTTCAGAAACGCTACAACCCTGCGGCACCATAGGAAATACATTATTTTCCTTGCCTACTATTACTTCAAGCAGGTAGGGTCCTTTTGTATCAAGCATTTTTTTAAGGCCTTCTTTTAGATTTTTTCTCTCAGAAACTTTATCTGAATCTATATGATAGGCTTTGGAAAGCGCTACGAAATCGGGACTGTCAATATTTGTAAATGAATATCTTCTCTCGTTAAATAATTCCTGCCATTGCCTTACCATTCCAAGGAAATGATTGTTGAGAATAATAATTTTTACATCAATTTTGTTTTGCATAATAGTTCCCAATTCCTGCAAGGTCATCTGGAAGCCACCATCTCCGATTATGGCTACCACAGTGCGGTCAGGCGTTCCCATTTTTGCACCCATGGCCGCTGGTAATCCAAAGCCCATGGTTCCAAGCCCTCCGGAGGTTACATTACTTCTTGATTGATTAAATTTTGCATATCTGCAGGCAACCATCTGGTGCTGGCCTACGTCGCTTACAATTACAGCATTACCTTCTGTTAACTCATTCAAAACTTTCATTACCTCGCCCATCGTCATGATATCCGTTTCAGGATTTAATTCCTGGTTGATGCAGGTGTCAATTTCTTTTTGCCTGTATTCATTAAACTTTTGTAACCACTCTTTATGTTCTTTTTTATCAATGAGATTGGTAAGCAATGGTAAAGTTTCTTTACAATCGCCCCAAACAGGCACTGTCGTTTTTACGTTCTTGTCAATTTCAGAAGGGTCAATATCAAGGTGAATTATTTTTGCCTGCTTTGCATATTTATCTAACCTGCCTGTCACGCGGTCATCGAAGCGCATTCCCACTGCAATTAAAACATCACATTCATTGGTCAATACATTAGGGCCATAATTTCCATGCATACCAAGCATTCCAACATTTAAAGGATGATCTGTAGACAAGGCGCTTAAACCGAGAATAGTCCATGCAGCAGGAAGACCGCCTTTTTCTATAAATGCTTTGAATTCTTTTTCTGCTTTTCCAAGGATAACACCCTGGCCAAAAATTACGAACGGCTTCTTTGCGTCATTAATTAATTGAGCAGCTTGTTCTATGTATTCAGGCCGCACTATTGGCTTGGGACGATAACTTCGTATATGGCTGCACGGTACATAACCCTCAAAGTCGAATTTTTGTATTTGTGCATTTTTTGTGATGTCAATTAAAACCGGCCCTGGTCTTCCGCTTTTTGCGATGTAAAATGCTTTTGCCAGAGCCATAGGAATTTCAGTGGCATCCGTAACCTGGTAATTCCATTTGGTAACAGGAGTTGTAATATTTATGACGTCTGTTTCCTGAAAGGCGTCGGTTCCCAAAAGATGCGCAAAAACCTGGCCTGTGATACAAACAACTGGCGTGCTGTCAATCATAGCATCAGCCAATCCCGTTACAAGATTGGTAGCACCCGGGCCACTGGTAGCAAAGACTACGCCTACTTCTCCGGAGGTTCTTGCAAATCCCTGTGCGGCATGGATGGAACCTTGCTCATGACGAACCAAAATATGATTGAGCCTGTCCTGGTAATCATACAATGCATCATAGATTGGCATGATAGCGCCGCCGGGATATCCGAAAATAGTTTTTACTTTTTCAGCAATCAATATTTTCATCACTGCTTCGCTGCCGGTGATATTTTCTGTTTTTTTAGAAGATGTTTTTACTTTTTTTTCTTCTTCCAATTCAAGAGTATTCATAATAATGTTTTTTTATTTTTAATTCTTTTTTTATTCTTCATCCGTCACACATCCCTGACTCGCGTCCTTTACAAACTTTGCATATTTGTACAAAACACCGTTGGTTGCTTTTAATGCAGGTTGTTTCCATGCTGCTTTTCGTTTCGCAATTTCTTCATCGCTTACTTTTAAATTGAGCGTATTTTTAACTGCATCTATTTCAATAATATCATCGTCTTTTACTAATCCCAGCAAACCACCCTCAAAAGCTTCAGGAGTAATGTGTCCGACGACGAAGCCATGAGTGCCGCCACTAAATCTTCCATCCGTAATCAATGCCACTGATTTACCCAAACCCGCTCCAATAATGGCTCCCGTAGGTTTTAGCATTTCAGGCATTCCGGGTGCGCCTTTAGGTCCTATGTTTCTGATCACTACCACGTCTCCGGCATGAACACGCCCGCTTTGCAGGCCTTCTATTAAATGTTTTTCACCTTCGAATACTCTGGCAGTGCCTTCAAAACGGGTGCCTTCTTTTCCTGTAATTTTTGCAACGCTTCCACCTTCTGCTAGATTGCCGTAAAGTATTTGTAAATGCCCTGTAGCTTTAATCGGATTTTCTAATGAGTGAATAATATCTTGTTTCTCAAAATCCAAATCAGGCGCATCTTTTAAATTCTCTGCAATTGTTTTGCCTGTTACCGTGATGCATTCTCCATACAACAAACCCTTGTTCAATAAATATTTCATCACCGCCGGAACGCCTCCTTGCTTGTGCAAATCTTCCATTAAATATTTTCCGCTTGGTTTAAAATCAGCGAGCATCGGGATTTTATTGCTGATACGTTGAAAATCATCCGGAGATAATTTTACTCCGACACTTTTTGCCATTGCTATCAAATGCAATACAGCATTGGTGCTTCCTCCGAGAACCATTACAACTGTCATCGCATTATCAAATGCTTTACGCGTCATGATATCTTTTGGTTTGATATCTTTTTCCAATATATTTTTTATAGCAGCGCCAATAGCTGCACATTCTTTTTCTTTGTCTTTGCTCAACGCAGGATTACTTGATGAATAGGGTAAGCTCATACCCAGGGCTTCAATTGCGCTTGCCATTGTATTGGCAGTGTACATTCCACCACAAGCTCCCGCTCCGGGACATGCGTGACGAACGATTCCTTTAAAATCAGCTTCATCCAAATTGCCTGCAATCTTTTGACCCAGTGCTTCAAATGCAGATACAATATTTAGGTCTTCTCCTTTATAATGTCCCGGTGCAATGGTACCGCCATATAACATAATTGACGGACGATTCAATCTTCCCATTGCCATAATAGATCCCGGCATATTTTTATCGCAACCCGGAATAGCAATGATGGCATCATAATATTGTGAACTGGCATTTGTTTCAATACTATCGGCAATCAAATCGCGACTTACGAGACTGAAACGCATTCCGTCAGTACCCATACTGATTCCATCACTAACACCGATTGTGTAAAAACGTAGTCCCAGCAAGCCTTCCACATCATTAACACTTTTTTTTACAGATGTTGCTAAATCATTCAGGTGCATATTGCAGGGATTCCCGTCCCAGCCCATACTTACGATTCCAACCTGTGCTTTTTTAAAATCTTCTTCCTGGAAACCGATGGCATAATACATGGCCTGGGCTCCAGGAAGTGTTTCATCCTGTGTAAGGGTTTTACTGATCTTGTTCAGTTCTGTTTTTTTTAAATTCTCGCTCATTTTTTAAATTGAAATCTTGATTATTTATTTGTTTACTGTATGAATGACCCCTTCGGAGTGATAAAGTTTTTACTTTAGAATTACCCTGCTAAAAATATTCAAAGATAATTTCGTTTGTTCATTACTGTTATACTTTAAAAAAAATAAAAATTGTGATTATTTTTTGTTTTATTTATTAAATCGTACTTCTATTTTAATTCTAAATATTGATTATTTGCTTACTGTACAGGTCTTAATACCCTCCGTGGGATACCATGATGACTTGTAACAAGATTTTTATATTCCTTTTGAATGATACTGCCCAATGCATCTTTCCATTGTTTTTTAAAAAGTATATTATCCAGTGAAGCAATACCGATCACTTCGGCAGCCGTACCACAAAAAAAAGCGCTGTCTGCTCCATGAACTTCTGAAAGAGTAATTTGTTTTTCTATCACTTCAATATCAAGTTCAGCGCATATTTCCAAAACTGTAGCCCGTGTAATCCCAGGCAAGATACTTCCTGTTTCCGGAGTATATAAGACCCCTTTATTTTCTATAAAAATATTAGCACCAGGACCTTCTGCTACAAAACCATTCATATCTTTTAATAAGGCCTCATCATAACCCTTTGATTTTGCTTCCTGTGATGCGAGAATAGAATTTACATAATGCCCTGTGGCTTTTGCTTCAATTTTAAAACCATGCGGGTTGGGCCTTTGAAAAGAAGAAGTCATTACTTTCAATAACTCGTTTCCCAGGAAAGGCTGCATTTGCCAGGCTTCAATTACGATAAAAGATTCTTTATTGAGATTAAAACTCATGTTGGCCGGAGCATACACCAGTGGACGGATATAGGCATCCTGTAAATGGTTTAATCTTAAAATTTCATAGCTCGCTTTTATCAATTCTCCGTTGCTCCAGTTGTAAGGAAGATTGAGCGCATGAGCAGAATTTTTTAATCTGTCAAAATGCTCCGTTTCTTTAAAAATTTTTGTATTGCCCTCCTCTGTTTTGTAAGAGCGGATGCCTTCAAATACGCCATAGCCATAATGAAGTGTTTGGCTGTACAAGTCAATTTTTGCTTCGGAAGCTTTTACGATTTCTCCGTTCAAATAAATAATAGTGTTTTCGTTGTAATACATATTTTTTTTATTAGTAGTAATAATAAAAAACCCGCATCTTTTGGAGGCGGGCTATTTGTAATAATTAAAATTTTTAAATAGTGATTCCACCTCCGTGTAAGGGTATTATAATGACGATGACAGTAATAACAATCACTGTAATAATTTGTATGCCATCATGTAAATTACCTTTCAACATTGGTAAAAAATTGAAAAGCAAACTTAGCATACCCTTTTAAAAAAACAAAGAACTTTTTTTTATTTCTTATTGTTAAATAATAGTTGCCTGTCCTAATGCCATATTCCGGATATTGGAATGATGCGGAATATCATTAGAAATAAAATCACTTATCAACTCTCCTATAGTAGAAGTAAAATAAGAGTTTACAGGGTCAATATCTTTTGTTACAAAACCATTACTCATAGTCCATTCTATAGCTTCTTTAATGGTTTTGGCTTCTTCAGTTAATCCGAAATATTCCATCATTAAAGCGCCGGATAAAATAGAACCTATTGGATTGGCAATGTCTTTGCCGGCAGCTTGCGGATAAGATCCGTGGATAGGCTCGAATAAGGCATTTTTTTCTCCAATAGATGACGATGGCAATAAGCCCAAAGATCCGCTTATCACACTTGCCTCATCGCTTATGATATCTCCAAACATGTTCTCAGTAAGTATTACATCGAATTGTTTTGGATTAATAATTATTTGCATTGAAGCATTATCTACAAACATATAATCTACTTTTACATTAGGGTAGTTTGCTGAAATTTCCTGCACAGTTTTTCTCCACAACCTGGATGTTTCCAATACATTGGCTTTATCAACAAGCGTTAATTTATTTCTTCTTTTTTGTGCAGCAGCAAAAGCCAGGTGTGCTATACGACTTATTTCTTCTTTATTATAAATACAAAGATCTGAGGCTTCCGTTCCTTCTTCATTCATTTCTTTTTTACCAAAATAAATGCCACCAGTAAGCTCGCGGTAAATTACAAAGTCAACGCCAGCCAACTGTTTTTCTTTTAAGGGAGAAAGGTGGTGCAAAGTTGGGTAAGTGGCTATAGGCCTGATGTTGGCAAACAATTGCAATTCTTTTCTTAGCCTTAGCAAACCTTGTTCCGGACGCACTTTTAACGATGGATCGTTGTCGTATTTGGGATGGCCTATGGCTCCCAATAAAACTGCATCGCTTTTGAGGCTGCTGTCAATGGTTTCCTGTGGTAAAGGGTTGCCAGTCTTATCAATTGCCTCAGCGCCCATGATGCAATGGGTAAAATTGAAATGGTGTTGAAATTTATTGGCAATTGAACCTAAAACTCTTAAAGTTTCACGGGTAACTTCCGGGCCAATACCATCTCCGGAAATAACGGTTATATTTTTGTCCATGGTTTTCTACGCTTTCGCGGATCGTTTATTTTTAATTTAATTTTTTTTTAATCATGCCAAAGCAAGTGCAACAGGTTGATTGATTGAATAAATTTTATGACTCCCGTTTTTTAATTCCAATACTTTTTGAACACATGAAGGAATATTGCTTTGATCGTGGCTAACATAGATCAATGTTTTGTTAGATTCTGAACAAATATGGTCAATAAAAGAAACAAAACGAATGCTTTGTTTGTGATCAAGCCCCTGGCATGGCTCATCTAAAACCAACAATGGAGGATTTTTTACCAAAGCCCTTGCAAGCAAGATCATCCGTTGGAGACTGGCTGAAATTGAATGTAATGGTTTTGTTGACACATGAGAAAGTTGTAAAAAATCCAACCACTGCAGTATATTGTTATATTGTTTGTTATTTAATTTTTTGAACAAGCCAATTGTATCAAAATAGCCCGAACCAATAGCCTGGAAGCAGGTGATGTTCTTATCAAAATAAGCATGCAGTTCGGGAGAAATGTATCCTGTTTTTTCCTTGATATCCCAGATGCTTTCACCGCTTCCTCTTCTCTTGCCGAATAGATAAATTTCGTTGGAATATGCCTGGGTATGATCACCGGTTATCATGCTTAACAAAGAAGATTTGCCCGCGCCGTTCCGGCCTTTTAATAACCATTTTTCACCTTGTTTTATTTCCCAATTGAGATGCTGAAGGATGACATGTTCTCCGTATTTTAAACTAATGTTTTTCATTTTTACCACAGAGTCAAACTGGAGATTTTCATTTGAAAGTGGTAATAGATCATTATTAAATTTAAATTCTATACTTTCAGAGGAAGCAAATTTTTCAGGATCAAAGTTTTCTTTTTCACCAAAAAACGATAACTTTTTATTTTCCAAAAAGGAAATATGTGTTATAAATTCCGGAATAGGAAATGTTCCCGGAATCAAAATAATCTGTGTTCCTTTGTTTGCAATTTCTTTTAATATTTTATTTACTTCTTTGCGAACGGAAGCATCCAAGCCGGTATAAGGCGTATCCAAAATTAAGACCTGTGGCGGATTCAGCAATGCCTTGGCTAATTGAAATCTTTTATGTTCCCCGCTTGAGAGCTGGATAAGAGGAGAATTTTTTAAATGATCAATTCCAAGAATTCCTAAAGTATAATTGATATTATTTGCCTCCGTGTCCGGTAGGAAGGTTGGTTTGCTGGTGTTCTTAATAATTTGCAATAATTCCTCAAAAATGGTTGATGCATCATTGGCGTCGAAACTATTAAACCGTTGTTGATAATAAAAATCGGATATGCCGGATAGGTTTTTAAATGAATAACGCTGCTCCACAAGATCTACCCGTGTATGCATCCCAGTTATATTTTCAGAATCAGTAGAAATATTCCCGAAGAAATGTATTTTTCCTGCGATCGCTTTCGCTAAAGTTGTTTTTCCACTTTCTCCATCTCCGAGGATTGCCAAATGCTGCTTGGGTTCAAGCGAGAAAGAAATTTCATCAAGCACAGTATTATCCTGCATTTTCACTACAAGATCTTTTACTATGAGAGATGCATTTTTCATTTTATAAAATAGCTTTTAAGCAAGGGTTTTTTCAAAATTGATGATATCTTCTTTACTATTTATCAGGAAATCAATATCATCATATCCGTTCAGCAAACAGGTTTTTTTATAATTATTAATATTAAATTTTTCATTTTCTCCTGAGGCGTCAATGGTTATTGTTTGGTTTTCCAGGTCAACAGAAAGTGTAGAACCATTCTTTAATCTGAATATTTTTTGCAAAAATTCTTCACTTACTTGTACCGGAAGAACTCCGTTATTTAGAGCATTATTTTTAAATATATCTGCAAAAAAACTGGATACCACTACATATAATCCATAATCAAGGATTGCCCATGCTGCATGTTCGCGTGAAGAGCCGCAGCCAAAATTTTTTCCTGCGACAAGTATGGAGCCTTTGTATTCCGGTTTATTTAAAATAAAATCTTTTTTCGGTTGTGCTTCATCGTTATTAAAGTAACGCCAATCTCTAAATAGATTTTTTCCAAATCCATCGCGCGTGGTTGATTTTAAAAACCTCGCCGGTATGATCTGGTCAGTATCCACATTCTCTTCAGGAAGAGGGATAAAGGTGCTTTGTATTTTTTGTAATGACTTCATTTTTTTAGTTTAGTAATTCTCTTATATCTGTCACAACTCCGGTAATGGCTGCTGCTGCTGCTGTTAGCGGACTTGCCAATAATGTTCTCGCTCCTGCGCCCTGCCTTCCTTCAAAGTTTCTATTGCTGGTAGAGATACAATATTCTCCGGCCGGAATTTTATCTTCATTCATTCCCAGGCACGCGCTACACCCGGCCTGCCTGATTTGAAAACCTGCTTCATTAAAAATGACATCAAGCCCTTCTGCCACTAATTGTTGGGCTACCTGGTGTGAACCGGGAACTATCATCACTTTCACATTTTCATTTTTCTTTTTTCCTTTTATAACGAAGGCCACTAAACGCAAATCTTCAATTCTCGAATTGGTGCAGCTCCCGATGAAAACATTTTGCACCGGCATTCCTTTTAATTGTTGCCCTGCTTTTAACCCCATGTATTCGAGCGCTTTTATTAAATTCTTTCTTTCGCCCTCATCAGCAATACTTTCAATAGTGGGCACTGATTCATTAATGGTAATGCCAAGCCCCGGATTAGTGCCATAAGTGATCATAGGCTCAATATCTTTTGCATTTATATGAATTTCTTTATCGAACACGGCGTCTTCATCAGAATATAACTTTTTCCATTCCTCCATTTTTTCATCCCATTCGTTCTCTTTGGGCGCAAACACCCTGTTTTTCATATATTCAAAAGTAATTTCATCGGGCGCTATCATTCCGCCTCTTGCGCCCATTTCAATACTCATATTGCAAATGGTCATTCTTGCTTCCATAGAAAGCGCGCGGATAGCAGAGCCTGCATATTCCACAAAGTAGCCGGTAGCGCCGCTTGCAGAGATTTTAGAAATAATATAAAGAATAACATCTTTTGAAACAACTCCTTTATTTAATTCGCCTTCTACATTAATGCGCATTACTTTTGGCCTGTTTTGCAAAATACATTGGGAAGCAAAAACCATTTCTACTTCGCTTGTGCCAATGCCAAAAGCGATACAGCCAAAAGCGCCATGTGTAGAAGTATGACTGTCACCACAAACGATGGTTACGCCCGGTTGGGTAATTCCTAATTCAGGGCCTATGATGTGAACAATTCCCTGGAAAGGATGGCCTAAACCATATAATTCCACATTATGTTTCTTACAATTATCCACTAATTTCTGAACCTGGTTTCTGCTTAATTCTTCTTTTATAGGAAGATGCTGGTTGATAGTAGGAACATTATGATCTGCCGTCGCTACTGTCTTTTCGGGTCTGAAAAGTGGCAATCCTCTTTTTTCAATTCCGGCAAAAGCCTGTGGGCTGGTAACTTCATGGATAAAATGCTTATCTATATAAATAACATCAGGCCCATCCGGTATTGACTTTACCAGGTGCTTATCCCAAATTTTTTCAAATAATGTTTTACTCATTTTATTAGGTGTCGTGTTTGAGGTATCAGATTTGAGGTTTCAGGTATCAGTGTTTCAGCAATCTGTTTTTCGCTAAACACCAATGGCTGACTTCTGATAGCTGCTTGCTAATTGAGAAAGATCTTCATCCTCAACCACTTTTTTATTATCGGCCACTTTCAAAAACCTTTCGTATAAAACATCCACATCGTTTCTGTCAAATTGATATCCCAATTTATGGAAACGATAGGCCAATGCACTGCGCCCACTTCTCGCTGTGAGTACGATTTTAGAACTGTCAGCGCCTACTTCATCAGGATTTATAATTTCATAAGTAAGTGTATCCTTTAAAAATCCATCCTGGTGAATACCCGAAGAATGCGAAAATGCATTACTTCCAACAATGGCTTTATTTGGCTGCACAGGCATTCTCATCGTATCAGAAACCAGGCGGCTCATAGGAAATAATTTTGTAGCATCTATATCTGTATAAAAGCCCAATGCTTTGTGTTGCTTTATCACCATTACCACTTCTTCCAATGAAGTGTTACCGGCTCTTTCGCCAAGTCCGTTGATAGTACATTCCACCTGGCGGGCGCCGCCGATTACTCCTGAAATTGAATTAGCCGTCGCTAGTCCGAGATCATTATGACAATGACACGAGATCACTGCTTTGTCAATATTGCTTACATTATTTTTTAAAAAGGCGATCTTCTCACCGTATTGATGTGGAAGACAATATCCTGTGGTGTCGGGAATATTTACTGTTGTGGCTCCGGCTTTGATTACGGCTTCAATTACTTTTGCGAGGTATTCATTTTCTGTTCTTCCGGCGTCTTCGGCATAAAATTCTACATCGTCAGTAAAATTCTTTGCCCATTTCACACATTGGATCGCCCTTTTTAAAATGTCCTCCTGGTTAGAATTGAATTTACTTTTTATGTGAAAATGAGAGGTTCCGATTCCGGTATGGATACGTGGGCGCTTTGCATATTTTAGCGCTTGCCCTGCTACTTCAATATCTTTTTGAACCGCACGTGAAAGGGCACAAACTATGGTATGTGTAAGCGTTTTTGAAATTTGCTCAACTGAAGAAAAATCTCCGGGACTGGAAATGGGAAATCCTGCTTCTAAAACATCTACTCCAAGATCTTCAAGTTTAAGAGCCAACTCGATTTTTTCTTTAGTATTTAATTTACATCCAGGCACCTGCTCGCCATCGCGCAAAGTAGTGTCGAAAATAGTTACCTTATCCATGATACGATTATTAAAAAATGAAATAATTATCTACAAACAATCAAATGTGTTTCCGAAATTAGGAATTTGATGCTTTGAAATCTAATCAAATTGTCATAAATCTTACACTAATTAAATGTAAATGTTTCTTGTAAAACCCTTTACGGGATTGCATTTGATCTTAATCTATATACGTTCCCCAACAGTATAACGCCTCATTATTTCGATGTATCCCGAATGTATTAGCCACAGTAAACGGACTTTTTATGCTAATTTCCATTCTCTATTTAATTTCATATCTTTGAGAGGCAATCTGATTTTTCAAATTATCAGGAAGAAAAAGGGTGAAAAGAGCCGGAAGGAGTAGCAGTTTTTTTAATTTTAAGTTGAAATAAAGCAATTAAACCATTTTAAGATTTTAACAACTAAAATGATATGGATAAGGTGAAATAAATATTCCATAACTAAATGCAAAAATTATATATGGATCTTTTCTTTCTTGTTTTCATCATTTTGGCTATAGGATTGTATTTTAATAAATAGTTTTATCCCAATTCGTTACGATGCCCAACCGATCAACAGATGCTTTATTCCAGTTAATACAGTCGCTTCAAAAGTCAGAAAAAAGAAATTTTAAATTATATGTTAAAAGAAATTCTTCAAACAATGATCTTAAGGTAGTCCAGCTTTTTGACGCAATTGATAAGATGTCGAGTTATGATGAAAATGCTTTGATGCAAAAAACATCTTCCATTAAAAAGCAACAGCTTCCCAACATAAAGGCACATTTATACAGGCAAATTTTAGGAAGTCTCCGTTTACTTGAGAGTAGTGAAAATATTGACATACAACTACATGAACAATTAGATTTTGCCCGCATACTGTATAACAAAGGTCTCTATCATCAAAGCCTGAAAATTCTTGAAAGAATTAAAGAAATTGCTATTGCTAATAATCAGATCCATTTCCGGATAGAAGTGTTAATTATAGAGAAAAAAATTGAAACGCTGCACATTACCCGAAGCATGCAGGACAGAGCAGATGCTCTTTCGGATGATGTGAATGATTCAAATGTTCAGTTGGTTAAGCAATCCAAACTTTCCAATCTCGCGCTGCAATTATATAGCTGGTATATCAAAAACGGACTGGCTCGTAATAACGATGATGAGAAAGAAATTGAGGATTATTTTCAGAAACATCTTACCCATGAAATAAAATCTCCTGAAGGCTTTTATGAAAAACTCTATTACCATCAAAGCTATTGCTGGTATGCCTTTATACGCCAGGATTATCTTATGTATTACCGTCATACGCAAAAATGGGTCGATCTTTTTACTGAAGAGCCTTCGATGGTACAAATAGAGACTGGTAATTATATAAAAGGACTGCATAATTTATTAAATGCACATTTTACAATAAGGAATTATCCAGGCTTTGAGAAAACACTTTTATTATTTGAAGAGTTCAGTAATTCAGATATTGTAAAACTGAATGACAATAATAAAATCCAGGTTTTTGTGTATTTATATATTGCCCGGATCAATCAGCATTTCCTGGAAGGAACTTTTAATGAAGGTTTAAAAATGGTTCCTGAAATTACGAAGCAACTGGAAGGGTATAGTCTGTTCCTGGATCAGCATCGTACACTTATTTTTTATTATAAAATTGCTTCTTTGTATTTTGGAGCTGGTGATTTTGATAACGCCATTGATTATCTGAACAAAATAATTAACTGGAAAGTAAATCTCAGGAACGATCTGCAATGCTATGCGAGGTTATTGCACCTGATAGCGCATTACGAATTGGGCAATTTTCAACTATTGGAATATCTTACCAAAACCGTTTACCGGTTTATGGCTAAGATGCAAAACCTTAGCCTTGTAGAAGAGGAGATATTCAAATTTTTACGCAAATCATTTTATATGTCGGCACGAAAATTAAAACCCGAATTTGAAAAATTGTTAAATACAATTAAAGAATTTGAAACCAGCAAATTTGAAACCAGGGCATTTGCTTATCTCGATATTATTTCATGGCTGGAAAGCAAAGTGACTGGTAAGCCTGTTTACGAAATCATCAGGGAAAAATATTTGAAAGGAAGAAAATTAACTAATGATAAAAATAGAGTATAATCCGGTTCTTGTTATAGAAAAATCAATCACTGACAGTAGGGCCTATAAAATGATTTATTTTTCTTACTAACTCATTGGCATCAAAGGGCTTTGCTATAAAGTCGTCCGCCTTACAAAACTTTTGGATTTCTTTAAAATTAGTATGAGCAGAAATCATTATTATCGGGATATCCTTTGTTTCAGGAGTAGATTTTAAAGTGTTACATACATCAATCCCATCAACCCCCGAAAGAAATACATCGAGAAGTATCAACTGGGGAGAAAACATTTTGGTTTTTGATAAAACCTCTTCTCCTTTTAATGTTGTCATTACATCAAAACCGTATCTTTTGAGTATTACTTCCACCACCCATAAAATATCGTTATTATCGTCAACAATGAGTACGCGATTCATAATTAAATCTTTAATAATAATTAAATTAAATCAATAATTTATTTTTTTTTTAAGTTTAGTGGATTAATCTTTTAGAGGTTTTCATATAGGATCTTATACTAAAAATGAAAGCATATTTAACCATTTTTATCATCTTCCTTCATATAGCGTGCCATAAATCTGATATTTATATGATAAACGGTTTTTATCATTATAAATTTTAAAAATTACACATAAACCTGAATAATTTCTTAATATATATCACTTAATTTCTATTTTTGGGTATGAGAGTTTTGGTATCTATTGTAGCTTTTCTTTCTACTTTTTGTACAGGTTTTTCTACATGCTGTCAGTCAAACAGAAATATGGAGTTATTAAAGGAACAAATTATTAATGTGTTAAAAAGGCAAGATGGAACATTTGCAGTAGCATTTAAAAATCTATCTAACGGAAAAGAATTACTTATCAATGACCAGGAAGATTTTCATGCAGCGAGTACCATGAAAACTCCCGTAATGATTGAGGTTTTTAAACTTGTGTCAGAAGGAAAATTTTCATTGAATGATGAGATTATTATTAAAAATAAATTTAAAAGTATTGTTGACAGCAGCACATATAGCCTTGATTCAAGTGATGACAGCGAAACTGAAATTTACAGGCACATTGGTGAAAAAAGGTCGCTGTATGATTTAATGTACCAGATGATAATTGCAAGTAGTAATTTATCAACTAACCTTATTATAGATTTGGTAGGTGCAAAAAATGTAACCAAAACAATGCGCAGGATGGGGGCTAAAAAAATAATGGTATTGCGGGGTGTGGAAGATAATAAGGCATTCAAAAAAGGATTGAATAATACTACAACTGCCTACGATCTTATGTTGATCTTTGCTAAAATAGCGAAAGGAAAAGCAGTCAATAAAAAATCTTCTGATGCAATGATCAAAATTTTATTGAACCAGGAACATAATGAAATCATCCCGGCTGAACTTCCCAAAGATGTAAAAGTAGCCCACAAAACCGGCTCCATCACTGGTGTGCATCATGATTCAGGAATTGTTTTTTTGCCGGATGGAAGAAAATATGTTTTGGTATTACTTTCCAAAAATCTAAAAGATGAGAATGCCGCTGTTGAGGCAATGGCGGATGTTTCAAAGATGATCTACGATTTTATGAACCGTTGATGAAAATATAATTTGTTTATGGATTCGTAAATTGCAGCAGAATAACTTTTGTCTTAATTTTTTATTTTTTATTTCATATTCGACATTCATAATTTTTATATGGGAGTCTGGCGTCAAATAGGAGAATATTTATGGATCGTAAAAAAAGATCCTGATGCTCCGCATACCAAATGGATTGGTTACATGCACTTCATTAACCGGCTTTCTATTTTACTTTTTTTGTTAGCAATGATTATTCTCCTGGTGAGATGGTTAAGAGGATAGAAGTGATATTTTGAAATGCATCGGTTTCAGATACCGGTTATTTATCTTTATTATTCACCAGCATCCATTTAGCTGTTTCATAAATAGCAGAAGTAAGCTGGGACAATTTATTTTTAACGGAATCTATTTGCTTGCTGTCCAGGTCAAGATCATTTGATTTAATTGGCATTAAACCTTCTTTGCTAATTCGTAAATTTTTTACAAAATAATAGTCATCAGTTACTACACCTATATTACCCTCATCATGATGAATAATAAATGCGGCATCGTTTCTTTTTTTTGAATTCAAAACATCTCTTCCCAAAGTGGTATTAATATAAGGTTGATGAACCATTCCGGCAATTGTTGGAAGTATATCTATTTGCGAAACTACTTCATGCCTTGTTTGAGGCGTTAGTAATTGTGGTGCATAAAATAAAAGCGGCACATGCTCATCGCTAAGGGTACCCTGATCCCAGGCATTTGGATACATTTGGTTAGTTTCTCCCTCCACACCATGATCGCCGACAAACGCAAATATTGTATTGTTGAACCAGGGTTGTTTTTTTGCATTTTCAATCAAAGTTTTAAAACAATAATCGGTATAACAAAAGGACTGAAACTCCTGTAGCGATTCAAAACCATATTTATGAAGCGTGTCTTCATCAACTGTTCTTCTTACGAAATCAGAGTCCTCTGCCGGAATGCTGTATGGCCGGTGGTTATCCGCAGTTTGAACAATAGCAAAAAAAGGTTTTTTTTGTTGGGAGAAAACATTATCAGCTGCGAGGAAAAGATTCTTATCGCTGATACCCCATACGTTCAGGGGCTTTGATTTGTAAGACCCTTCCTGGTATATTTGCACACCATTTATATTTTTTATCAGGCCATCAAAATTATTGAAATCACTATTGCCACCTAAAAAATAAAATTTATTATAATCTTCAAAAGAATTGATGATAGTGTGTTGATGAATAGCTGCTGGATTACGGGTAGAAAATTCTGAAAGTTGTACATCCGGAATCCCGGTTACAATTGCAAAAACGCCACGGGCAGTACCAAAAGTAGGAGTGAAGCACCTGTTGAAGAAAATACCACTATCGCACATTTGCCTAAAAAAAGGGGTGGCATTTAAAGGGTTGCCACTCATACTGCTTTTGTACATGCTGAAACTTTCGCAAATGACGACCACTATATTGGGCCTGCTTTCCAGCGATTTACTATTCGGCAATACTTCTCTTGAATAATCTTCATTCGCAATATTATCTGAATCAAGTTGTAGAAAATTAGCAATCAAAGGGAAATACCTTTTTGCCGTTTCATCATCGAATGAAGGTTTTCTAAACTGAAGGGTGGAGAAAAAATTCTGTAACGGATTTAAGGCTACATAAGATTTAAAATTATCATTCAATTCAAAAGCGTCTTTCCATTCTAATGGTACAAAAGAAAAAATTCCAAACAGGCTCCAGAGTAAAAAAGCGATTGCGCCTATATGCCAGCGTTTTTTATATATCCGGTTTTCCTGGAGGTTTCTTTTTGCAGTAAGTACATGGGTTCTTTTAAAAAGTTTTGACATTAAAAATACAGCTACTATTAATGCAGTGATTAGCCAAACCATCGGATAACTTTGCCAAAGCATTTTAAAAGAGATTACAGGATCTTCTGCAAAATTTAAAGCGCTCGCATTAATGCGTGTGTGATTATAACTGAAATTTCCAAAATCAGCCCCAAAGAAAAACAACACTATTAATGTAGTAACTGCAAGATAATAAGACCATAATTTTTTATTACGCTCAGAATAAAACGGAGAGAATTTTGCATACACCGACAATACTGCGATCGGTAAAAGAATAATGGATATCCATTTGGCATCATACCTGAAACCCAGCCAGAATGAGGGAAAAAGAGAAGAAATCGCAGTGCCCTCCGGGATAAATAATACAACTGTTGCGATCCTGAGTATGGTAAAGATGACGATATAAATAAGCCAAAGCATCAACAACCATTGAATCGTCAATGGAATTGTAGTGGGAGTTTTTGCTTTGATCATCATAATGAAAAAATGAAGTATTTGTTTGTTTACTGTTTGGGCACTTTTCCTTTTTTATTGTTGAGCAACATGTATTTTGCTGTTTCATAATATGCCTGTGATAAATCCTGCAACGCTTTTTTATCTGATGCAATCTCAGGTGTTTCAGGCAATGGCAGATTATTTTTTGATGAACGGAAATCTTCTCTGCCGCTTAAGAGATTATGTACATAACAATACTCATCAGTTACAATTCCAATTTGTTTTACCTCAGGGTCAAATAAAAATGCCAGATTTTTAAAACGCACATTGTTTTGTACTGTGTCAAATAAATCTCTTCCTAGGGTAGTATTAGTGAAAGAAATTTTTGCGAGTGAAGAAACAGAAGGTATCAAATCTATTTGAGAACAGGTTCTATCTATTCTTTGTGGCGTCAATAAAGAAGGAGAATAAAAAAGCAGCGGTACATTTTGAGTGGTTAATCCATCTATTTCCCAGGCTTTTGGAAACATATTACCTACATTACCACGTATTCCGTGATCACCCACAAATACAAAAATGGTGTTATTAAAATAAGACTCTTTTTTAGCAGCCTCTATCAATTTTTGAAAACTGAAATCTGTATATCTGAATGCATTCAACTCAGCATTACTTTGGAACCCATATTTTTTTAAAGTATCAATAGGATAATTTTTGGGCACGAATTCTTTCCTGTCTTCTTCGGGTATGGTATAGGGACGATGGTTGTCGGCTGTTTGTATTACTGCAAAAAAAGGATGGGTTTGTTTGCTTAAAACGTTATTGGCTTCGAGGAATAATCTCTTGTCACTGATACCCCATACATCTATTGCTTTGGATTTATAATCTCCCTCTTCATAAAGATGCAGGCTATCTAAATTATTGGTAAGCAGACCCCTGATATTGGCCCAGCTTGAGCTTCCGCCAATGAAATAAAATTTTTGATATCCTTTATAATCGTCAATAATTGAATGTTGATCTACATAAGCAGGATTACGGCTTGATGTAGTGGGATATTCCACATCAGGAATGCCGGTAACCACAGCCCAAACGCCGCGGGCTGTACCATAAGAGGGTGTAAAACATCTGTCAAAGAAAATTCCATGATTGCACATTTCATTAAAAAAAGGTGTTGTGTTCAACGGATTTCCCCACATACTGCTTTTATAGGCAGAAAAACTTTCACAAATCACTACTACCACATTGGGAGGATTGGCCGGTACAGCTACTTTATGTATCCTGGTATAGTTAAATAGTACACTATCCGGGTTTTGAACATTGAGATATTGCACCATCAAAGGATAATATTCCTTTACTTTCTTAATATCAAAAGTCGAATTTTTGAATTTTAAAGTACTTAAAAAACTCTGTGGCGGATTTAAAGAAAGATTGGCTTTGAAATTATCATCAAATGCAAAAGCGTCGCTCCATCGTAATGGGTATTGATTCAATCTTCCAAAAACGCCGAGGCCTAAAATTAGTGCAAACACAAACCCTGTAATGAACTTAGTCACTACATGGGCGTTAAAAATTGTGTGTTGTATTTTTTTGAACCATCTTACTATCAGCCAGTATATGACAGCGGTGCCAATAATAGTGAATAAAAGAAGTTTAAATACAGGATAAGTTTCCCAAACCATATTCATTGAAATCTTCGCATCAGAAAGATAATTCATTGCACCTGCATTGAGGCGTTCGTGCAGATAATCGAAATACTCAAAGTCAATAACATACAGCAAAACAAGTGAAAGAGTAATTATGAAAAAGTATATTTTGAAAATTTTTGCAGAAAAAGAATTTTCAAAAGGGTTGCAGTTTTTTGTAATGAAAAGCCATAGTAGTATAAGGGCGAATAAGATAGCTATACCAACTAACGTAGTAACAGTTGCATGCCCTTTGTGCATAAAAATCAACATAAGTATCATTATCAGGATCGTAAAAAATACTTCAATGATGCTACCTGCAGAAAGACGGTTTCGATGGTTGTATTTTAAATGAAGATTCCCGATTACAAATGGAAAAAGAATCATGCCGCATATAATTCTTACATCAAAATGTAATCCAAGTAAGAATGAAGGAAGACATTTGGAAAAATGATACCCGGGCGGGACAAAATGATAAAAAAATACCAGCCTCATTAAAGTCATAAAAACCAGGAACGCGATTCCTGTCAGTACCATCCATTTTACCAACAGGGGAAAATTGGATTTTTTTTTCATCATATTTTTTTAATGAATTTAAAAATGTAACAGGATATTAGTGTTATGAATTTTGCAAATGTAAATATTTAACCACGTTTTTTAATCAATGGCTATTTTTGCAGTAATGAGTTTCATGGAAATACAAAATGCAGCTTTCCTTCCGGATGCCATAAAGCAATTTGATTACAACCTGTTTGCCAGGATGAATGGCCAATGGCACAATTCATTTTTTGATGTGTTTTTCCCTTTTATCCGTGAACCAACGGTATGGGTTCCATTCTACTTTTTCCTTGTGGTTTTTATAACTATCAATTTTAAAACAAGAGGTTGGTTTTGGGTATTGTTTTTTCTTTTTAATGTAATGCTCAGTGATTATGTAAGCAGCACGCTGATAAAAGATAATTTTTGGAGGCTAAGACCATGTCGCGATCCTTTTCTTTTTGGACACATCAGGTTTTTGGTATCTTATTGCCCGGAAAGTTCCAGTTTTACTTCTTCACATGCTGCGAATCATTTTGCCGCGGCAATGTTTATATTTACAACATTCAAAAAAGCGCTAAGTCCAAAATGGGGGTATTTCCTGTTTTTATGGGCATTTGCTATTTCGTATGCGCAGGTATATGTAGGGGTTCATTTCCCATTTGATATATTCTGCGGCGCCATAGCAGGTTTGATTCTTGGATATATTCCGGCAAAGATTTTCAACACTATAATTGGGTTGGAGGCGCCTAACGAAAAATAAATATATGGTAGAACTTGTAATTTTATTTATTCTGATTCTTATTAACGCTTTCATTGTAATGTGTGAAATGGCTTTAGTTTCAGCAAAAAAAAACAGGCTGGAAGCCGGCGCTGCAAAAGGAGACAAAAATGCAAAGATTGCTTTGGAACTCAAAGAAAACCCGGAGATATTTTTATCAACAACTCAAATATATATCACCCTTGTTTCTATTTTAACCGGCGTGTATTCCGGCGAAAGGTTCAGCATTTATTTACAACCTTATATTGAAAATATTAATTTTCTAAAATCGTATGCCGGTACTATTTCCATAGTGATCATTGTAATTATTGTTACCTTCTTATCCATTCTTTTTGGAGAACTGGTTCCCAAAAGAATTGCACTAATGAATCCCGAAAGAATTGCCAAAGGAATCGCAGCACCTATAAAATGGCTAAGCAACATTTCGTATCCGCTGGTATGGTTACTTAGCTCAATAAGTAATGGAATTTTTAAATTGTTCAACATCAAACCTAATGCGGACATCCAGGTAACAGAAGAAGAAATAAAAGCAATGATCAATGAAGGAAGCGAATTGGGAACTATTGAAGAAGAAGAAAAAGATATCATTGAAAGAGTATTCCATTTGGGTGACAGAAATATTACTTCGTTAATGACCCATCGAACGGATATTATTTGGTTTGATGTAAATGAAGACCAGCCATCAGTAAAAGAAAAAATAAAAGAATTCCAACATTCCGTATATCCTGTATGTAATGAAACAATTGATAATATTGAAGGTATTATTTATGTAAAAGATATGTTTTTGAAGCCGGACATTCCTTTAAAAGAACTGATGAGAAAAGCGCTTTTTATCCCTGAAAATAATTCAGCCTACCAGGTACTAGAAAAAATAAAAAGAACCAAAATCCATTATGCTTTTATCGTTGACGAATATGGAAGTTTATTGGGAATGATAACGGTGAAAGATATTTTAAATGCAATAGTAGGTGAGATGCCCGAAGAAGAAGATGATGAATATGAAATAATAGAAAGAAATGATGGCAGTTATTTAATAGACGGGCAAATTCAGTTTTATGATTTCCTCACTAAGTTTGATAAAACTGTTTGGATCAATGAAGGTGAAAATGAATTTGACACGCTTGCCGGATTTATTCTCCACGAATTAAAACGTATCCCTTCAACAGGCGATACCTTTGAATGGCGTGGTTTCGAATTTGAAATTGTAGATATGGACGGTCATCGAATAGATAAAGTTTTGGTAAAAATTTCTGATGAGAGACGCGACGAGATGGATGATTAATTTATTAATGTGCCAATGAGTTAATTAGCAGTAAATGAGTGCTTCTCAGTAATCAGTAAACCAATAAATAATTGAAATTTCTATTTCATGACTTATAGCCATGAATGCCTGCCCGACTGAATCATTCTGGAGGGATGGCTCGTTCGGACGCAGACAAAATATATTAGAATACGGCAACGTCATATTAAAAATTATAGAAAATATAAAAATCTGTAAAAATCAAGCTTTAAAAAATCCTTTATGAAAAAAAGATATTTTCCCTCAGTTCTTATGATTATTATTTTTTTCTGCGGTTTTTCATGCAGTCCAAAGTATGCACCGATAGTGAACCAGGGCGCTGAAGCTACTTCTTTCTCTCATCCTGCCTGGAGTGAACAAGGTAATATTTACGAAGTGAATGTAAGGCAATATACGCCGGAAGGAACTTTTAAGGCGTTTGAAAAAAGCCTGACGCGATTGAAACAAATGGGTGTTCAAATCTTATGGTTTATGCCCATTAATCCTATCGGAATTGAAGGAAGAAAAATGACTTCGTCAGACCTGGGAAGTTATTATGCTGTGATGAATTATAAAGAAGTAAATCCCGAATTCGGCACCATGGCCGACTGGAAAGAACTGGTAAATCAGGCACACAGTTTAGGTTTCAAAGTAATTATTGACTGGGTGCCCAACCATACTTCACCGGATAATCCATGGATAAAAGCGCATCCGGATTTTTATAAACACGATAAAAATGGAAATACGATTTATGATGCGGATTATACAGATACGAGAAACCTCGATTATTCAAATATGGAATTGCGCGACAGTATGATAAGTGATATGAAATTTTGGATCACCACAACCAACATTGATGGTTTTCGTTGCGATCATGTAGATCCAATCCCTGAAGATTTTTGGAAAGAATGTATCACTGATCTGAGAAAAGTGAAAGATGTTTTTATGCTGGCAGAAAGTGAAAATCCAAAATTTCACTACGCAGGTTTCGATGCTACGTATGCCTGGAACATTATGTGGGCAACCGTAGATGTAGCACAGGGGAAGCATTCATTAAAATATTTGGATTCCGTTCTGAATCAAAATTTTTCGAGTTTTCCTAAAAATGCGGAACGCATGTATTTCACTTCCAACCACGATGAAAACAGTTGGAATGGAACTGAATTTGAAAAATATGGTGATGCTTATAAAGCATTTGCTGTGTTCTCACAAACTATGTATGAAAGTGTTCCCCTGATTTATAGCGGCCAGGAAGCGCCCAATAAAAAAAGATTAAAATTTTTTATAAGAGACCCTATCAATTGGGATGATTATGCTATGACTCCGTTTTACAGCACCTTACTTCACCTTCGCAAAAAAGACGAAGCCCTTGCTGCGGATGCAGCCTATAAAAAAATTCCAACAGCAAACGACGATGCGATATTTGCTTACATCAGGCAAAAAGGAAAACATAAGATTTTTGTAGTTTTAAATCTTTCTGACGAGCCTCAGCATTTTACTATAAAAGAAAATGATGTGTATGGAAATCCTCTGAATGTATTTTCAAAACAAAAGGAAAAATTATTTAAAAACCATATTTACGAAATGCAGCCGTGGGGGTATTTGGTGTATGAATATTGAGATAGACTCATTAAATTGACTGGAGAATGATCTTAATTTTATCTTTAAGTTCTGGAATATCTTTTTTAATAATTTCCCAAACTAAACTTGAATCTATGCCAAAATATTCATGTGTAAATACATTCCGCATTCCAACAATTTGAGCCCACTCAATGTCCGTAAATTTAGATTTTAATTCTGCTGAGATATGATTGGAAGCTTCACCAATTATTTCCATTTGTTTGATACAGGCAAATCGCATCATCGAGTTCCCGATGAATATCGTGAAGTCAGCACCGGTTAAATATTTTTCAATTTCTTCTATCGCATCTAAAATATGCTTTAACCTGATTTTATCTCCGGGTTCACTTCGCATATATTAATCGTTTTTCTTTATCTACTATTGGCTTGATATATTTTGAAATTCCATTGGAGGAAACTAAATCTACTTTTTTGTTTAATAATTTTTCAAGATCAATTTTCATTTGAATGAATTGCAAACCGATTCTTTCACTATAGTCTAAATCAACTAAAATATCAATGTCGCTTTTGCTATCTGCATTTCCATGAAGAAAGGAGCCAAAGAGGTATGCTTTCAAAACAGGGCGCGTCTTGAAATATTTTTTAATAGAATCTATTTTGGAATCATCGAGAGTCATATCACAAATATACAAACATACCATTCATAGTCTTTGTACTCGGAAAAATAACATTTTTATGCCCGTACTACAGCTTACTCTTCCTTTGGGTAATTTCCCTACTTCACCATCCCTTTTATCTCCTGCAATTTCAGCAAAGCCTCCACCGGCGTCAACCGATTGATATCAACGGCTTCCAGGATTTTACGAATATCTTCAAAGGCTTGTGAATGTGCATCAAAAATACTCAACTGCATTTGCGGGGCATTCAACTGGCGAAGATTTTCCTTAATACTTTTTTTATTCTTTTTTAATCCTTCATCAGTAGAAGTTTCATCATCGGAAGCATCAACATGTTTTGTTTCTAATTGCTTTAAAATTTCATTTGCCCTGTCAATGAGTGATGGCGGCATTCCGGCCATTTTTGCTACATGAATACCAAAGCTGTGAATGCTGCCGCCGGGAACTAATTTTCTTAAAAAAATAATTTTATTTCCTGCTTCTTTATTGGTGATGTGGAAATTTCTTACGCGCTCAAATTTATTTTCCAACTCATTCAGCTCATGATAATGCGTAGCAAATAAAGTCTTCGGGGCATTAGCAGAATGATGAAGATATTCTACAATGCTCCACGCAATAGAAATGCCATCATAAGTAGATGTGCCGCGCCCAATTTCATCCAGCAAAATCAAACTTCGCGGGCTGATGTTATTGATGATACTCGCTGTTTCATTCATCTCTACCATGAAAGTACTTTCGCCGCTTGTCAGATTATCACTGGCGCCCACTCTTGTAAAAATTTTATCTGTCTGCGGTATTCTTGCTTCTTCAGCGGGAACAAAACTTCCTGTATGAGCCATCAAAGTAATCAAAGCAGCCTGGCGAAGTATAGCGCTTTTACCACTCATGTTAGGCCCGGTCAAAATAATTACCTGCTGCGATTGCGGATCTAAAAAAATATCATTTTCAATATAGCTTTCGCCTTGCGGCAAGTTTCTTTCTATTACCGGATGGCGGCTAGCCTTCAAATCAAGCTCAAGCCCTGTGTGCATTACAGGTTTTTTGTATTTAAAATGTAAGGCATTATTAGCGAAGCAAATAATACAATCAAGCACCGCAAGTACATGGCCATTCATTTGCATGGGCGCAATGTAATCCTGCAATTCATTCAGTAATTTTTCAAAAATATCCTGCTCTTGCTGAAGGATTTTATCTTCTGCACCCGTTATTTTTTCTTCATATTCTTTTAGCTCCGGTGTAATATATCTTTCCGCATTGGTAAGTGTTTGCTTCCTTATCCAGTTTTCAGGAACCTTATCTTTATGCGTGTTGGTTACTTCAAGATAATATCCAAACACATTATTAAACCCAATTTTTAAAGAAGAAATTCCTGTGCGCTCGATTTCTTTATGCTGAAGTTTTAGCAAATATTCTTTAGCGTTGGTAACGATACTTTTTAAATCATCCAATTCTTCGTTGACGCCTTTTGCAATTATATTTCCTTTAGAAACCGCTATCGGCGGGTTTTCTATGATTTCTTTAAAAATTTTATCGGCAATATATTTACATGGATTCAATGAGTCGCCAAGTCTTTTTAAATATTCGTTTGAAGAAATATCGCACCACTCTTTTATCTGTGCAGCAAGTTTTAACCCTTTACCTATTTGCAATACTTCACGCGGATTTATTTTTTTTAGAGGAATTTTACTCACTAATCGCTCAATGTCTCCTGCCTGTTTGATATTTTGAGTGATCTTGTTTTTCTCTTCAGGTGATTTAATAAAATATTCAACCAGATTTTGCCGTTCTTCGATTTTAGGAATCTCAGTGAGAGGTAATAGCATCCATCGTTTCAGCAATCGTGCTCCCATCGGAGAAACGGTATTGTCCAAAACTTTCAGTAACGAATTGGTATTTTCTGAATTGCTTAATAGTTCAAGATTCCTGATAGTGAACCTATCCATCCACAAATAATCCCCTTTATCAATTCTTTGTAAAGAAGTGATGTGCTGAAGGTTCGGATGCTCGGTATCTTTTAAATAATGCAAAATAGCACCGGCAGCAACAATGCCCACTTTCATATTCTCTACGCCAAAGCCCTTGAGGCTTTGTGTACCGAAATGTTTTAATAAAGTTTCATGCGCATATTGTTCAGAAAAAATCCATTCATCAAGCGTGTAAGTATAAAATTTGCTGCCGAAATAATTTTTAAAATTCTTTTGCTGGTTGCGCTGAAAAATTACTTCTGCAGGATTTAAGCTTTGCAATAATTTATCGGCATATTCTTTATCGCCTTCGGCAATAAAAAATTCCCCGGTAGAAATATCTAAAAATGAAATGCCAACTTTCTCATCCATAAAGTGAATGCCACATAAAAAATTATTCTGATTATGCTCCAGCAATTTATCGTTGGTGGCCACTCCCGGCGTTATCAATTCTGTAACGCCGCGCTTCACAATTCCTTTCGCTTGTTTTGGGTCTTCAAGCTGGTCGCAAATAGCTACGCGAAAGCCGGCTTTTACCAATTTATGCAAATAAGTATCTAATGCATGGTGGGGGAAACCCGCTAATTCTAAAGCAGTGGGAGAGGCACTGTTCCTTTTGGTTAAAGTAATTCCTAAAACACGCGACGCAGTAATTGCATCCTGCCCGAAAGTTTCATAAAAATCACCCACACGAAAAAGCAAAATCGCATCAGGGTATTTTGCCTTGATGGCATTATGCTGTTTCATTAAAGGAGTATCTGAAGAGGCCATTTATCAATTAAGAATTAAGAATTAGGAATTAGGAATGGCGAATCGTGAATGGCGGAACAGTAAATCAACAAATATTCACATTTCTCATTTTCAATTTTTTTCATTTTCATTCACATTATCAAATTATCAAATTGGCACATCAGCAAATTAGCACATTTTCACATTTTAATCCGGCTGTCAAATTGAAAGGGTAGTGTTTTTAAAAGTTTTATTTTAGAAAAATCTTTATGTGCGGGGTTTAATAAATAATTTGAATCGTTCGAAACTATTGCAGAAGGAACTTTCAAAACAGGCGTTTTGCCAGCTTTTATCCACGCTTCCCCGATTGATTGTGTATAAGGCATTTGCAAAAAATCTTTCCAGCCGGCTTTTAAATCAATCTCTTTTATTTCTTCCATTCCAATTTCATCAGGTATCGAAATATTCATTTGCCTGAAATTTTTCTGCAAGCCTCTTGAGTTTCTATGGACAACATTTTCCAAACAGGCAAGCGCTTTAGATTCGTCTGTGTAAATAACTTTCGTGTCTTTTGGGTTCCATCGTGCAGGATTTCCCGATGCTATCAACTTCGTGGAATATTTTGCAAGGGAAATTCTGTAAACTATCATATTTAAGCAAGGTCTCCGTATTCTATTCGGGTGAGTTCTTCGGAAACCAACTGGATACCGGTAATCGTATCCAGCAGGTCTTGTGGAACCATGTTTCCTAATCCAAATGAAGGCTCAGCAAGCCATTTATTAAATTCGTGAATACTTCCAAATACGCTTTGGCCTTTATTATATAATGAAAAAAATTTCAATAATTTTTCACTTAAAACAGGGTCTAAAGGCGTTTTATTTTTTTTATAAGAAGTAAAAGTTTTAATTGTTTTGTTAAGCATTTTTTCGACATAAGGAAACGAAAAATCAGAAAGTGAAATAAAGTCAAACACAGCCTGTGGCAATAAGCCTTTTTTTGAAGCTGCAACAAGCGTTATATTATCATTAAAAGATTTCTGATATTTCGTCAAAATACTTGAAGGCTCCTTTGCTCTGATTGTATTCATACACACACTTTTTACGAAAGTAAGAAAAATTTCTATTCTTTTTGGAAATATTTCTGGCACATTAAGAATTGTGATACAGTAAATCAACAAATAATCAGAATTCGCATTTTCAAATTTTCATATCTTCCAATTAACTGATTTTTTTCACATTAGCTAATCAGCATATTAGCACATTAGCTAATTAGCTAATTAAACTATTTTTGCAAATTAATATTCTTTTGATGAGAAAACTAAGAATGGAGGAATTGAACCGGAAATCTGTAGATGAATTTAAAGAATCAGAGAAGAATCCTGTTATTGCAGTTTTAGAAAATATCCGTAGCGCTTATAATGTAGGCAGTGTATTCCGTACTGCTGATGCATTTTTAATTGAATCCATATTTATAACGGGTTATACAGCAAAACCTCCGCATAAAGAAATTACCAAAACTGCACTGGGAGCGCAGGATTCTGTAAATTGGAAATATTTTGAAACAACCAAAGAAGCTATTGAGCATTTAAAAAAAGATGGATATAAGATATTCGCAGTAGAGCAGGTAACGGATAGTATTTCACTTGAAAAGATTCATGATTTACCTGTTAACAAAATTGCTTTTATTTTTGGCAATGAAGTTACAGGAGTGGATCAGGAAATAATTTCATTGTGCGACGGATGTGTGGAAATTCCACAGTTTGGTATGAAACATTCGTTGAATATTTCTGTAGCTGCAGGTATTGTTTTGTGGGAAGCGGTAAAAGGGTCTCTGACTTTGAAGGAGGGAAAATAAAAAATAATTAAATGGAAACTAACATAGAAAGTATAAAATCAAAATCGTTAAGAGTTTCTAAAGCCCCTTTAGCGGTTGGGATTCTTAATTATTTATCTCTTGTAAAATTTGCCCATACCATTTTTGCAATACCGTTTGCTTTGATTGGATTTTTTTATGGATTAAAAATAATTAATTATCAATTAAACCGCCCGTGGTGGCTGCTTTTTATCCTGGTGATTTTGTGTATGGTATTTGCACGAAGCGCAGCAATGGCTTTCAATCGCTGGCTTGATGCGGAATATGATGCGAAAAATCCAAGAACTGCAATTCGTGAAATTCCTGGCGGAATCATTTCCAAAAAAAATGCTATGATTTTTGTGGTTTTTAATTGTGTGGCATTTGTAATTACCACTTATTTTATTAATACCCTTTGTTTGGTTTTAGCGCCGGTTGCATTGTTTGTTATTCTTTTTTACAGTTATACAAAAAGATTTACTCCTCTCTGCCACCTTTTGCTGGGATTAGGTTTGAGTCTTTCGCCGATTGGTGCTTATATTGCGGTTACGGGGCAATTTGCTTTGGTACCTGTTTTGTTTTCGCTATCGGTTTTATTCTGGGTAAGTGGTTTCGATATTATTTATGCATTGCAGGATGAAGAGTTTGATAAAGAGCACAATTTATTTTCACTTCCTTCGTGGCTTGGAGCAAAAAGGGCTTTATTTGTGAGTGAATATCTGCATTTTTTATCAGCGGCATCCATCATTCTCGCTGGTGTATCAGGTCATTTTTCGTGGTTTTATTGGGCGGGTGCTACTGCATTTGCTTTCTTCTTAATTTATCAGCATACACTTGTAAAACCAAAAGATTTGTCGAAAGTGAATAAGGCATTTTTTAGCTCCAATGGATTTGCCTCTGTGGTTTTTTGTGTGTTGGTATTATTGGATATATTTATGGGGAATTAGGTATGAGGTGTCAGGTATCAGGTATGAGGTATCAGCTTTGAGCAATCAGTAAAACAACACCCGCCTGAATGACGCAGTCGGGCAGCAATAAGGTGAAATCCTAATCAACGAATTAACCAATAAACCAATAAACGAATTAACCAATTAACTTCCCCCATGCCCCGAATTCTCTGCATAGATTATGGATTAAAGCGTACAGGCATTGCCGTTACAGATCCTTTGCAAATTATTGCAACAGGACTTACTACCGTTGATTCGCATGAATTAATCCTTTTTCTAAAAAACTATTTCCAACAGGAAAGTGTTGAATTAATTGTAATCGGGGAACCCAAAAATTTAGATGATTCAGATACTCACGCTACACCCCTGGTAAAACAGATTATTAAAAAACTGGAAAAAGAATTTCCGCAAATACCCATAATAAAAGTGGATGAAAGATATACCTCCAAAATGGCCAAACAGGCGATGATTGATATGGGAATGAAGAAAAAAGACCGCCGAAATAAAAGAACGGTAGATGAAATAGCGGCTACTATTATGTTGCAGGAATATATGGGAAACACTTAATATTAAAATAAAGGAATTTCTGTAAATTTGCAATCCTTTAATGATTTAATTATTCCAATAATATTTCAATTATGGTTCTTCCGATAGTAGCTTATGGCAGCCCGGTTTTACGAAAAGTAGGTGTAGAAATTAATCCTGATTATCCGGGTTTACATAAATTTATAGAAGATATGTGGGAAACTATGTACAATAGTAAGGGTGTGGGTTTGGCTGCTCCGCAGGTAAATAAAGATATTCGCTTATTTGTGATGGATAGTATACAGATTATTAATAACCTTGAAGAAGAGGAGAAAGATTATTATCCCGGCGATTATGGTTTTAAAGGTGTTTTCATTAATGCAAAAATTAAAAACCTTGAAGGAGAGGAATGGCCTTATAATGAAGGCTGCCTGAGCATTCCAAAAATAAGAGAAGATATTTTAAGAAAAGAGAGTGTTACGATCCATTACTTTGATGAAAACTTTATTGAACACACCAAAACATTTATCGGAATTTCAGCCCGTGTTATTTTGCACGAATACGATCACATAGACGGCAAGCTTTTTATAGATTATTTAAAACCTCTGAAAAAAAGTTTATTAAAACGAAAACTGGACGACATTTCCAAAGGAAAAGTTTCTGTGGATTATAGAATGATTTTTAGTAAATAAATTAGCCAATTGGCTAATTAGCTGATTAGCTAATATTTTTACAACATGATTCAAAAGTTTTCGGCGCTTTCTGTTCTGGTGTTTTTTTCTTTATCCCTTTTTGCGCAGCAAAAAACTGATACTACCATTAAAGTAAATGACAATTACATTACTCTTTCTGAAATAGTCGTCAATAATAAACTGGATGTTCCGGCTTTCATTGAAAGGGTAAAAAATGATACCACTTTTTATAAAGCGTTCCGCAATCTTCGCATCATCGGTTATACCGCCATAAATGATATAAGAATGCTTGATAAAAATGGAAATATAGAGGCCTCGTTGCATAGCAAAACAAAACAAATACGAACCGGGAATTGTAGAAAAATGAAGGTTCTCAGCCAAACTACAACCGGGGATATTTTGGACAAGGATGGGAATTTCAATTATTATACAGCACAGATGTATGCAGGATTATTTTTTACAAAAGATTCTGTTTGCGGAGAAAATAATATTGTAAAGGGTTATGAATTTTCTACCAAAGGATTAAGTGGAATAGAAAAACATAAAGAGCAATTAAAAATGCTGTTTTTTAATCCCGGAAAAAAAATTAACGGACTTCCATTCATTAGCAATAAAACAGCCATCTTTGATGCGTCAATGGCAGATAAATATGATATGAATATTGACTTCAAAGATTATGATTCCATTCCCTGTTATGTATTCACTATAAAAGTGAAAGACAATAAAAAAGGTGATGTGGTTATTAACAAAATGACGACCTGGTTCAATGAAAAAACTTTTGAAATAGTGGCCCGCAATTATTCATTAAGTTATGATGCCGGACTTTATGATTTTAATGTTGAAATGGAAGTCAAGATGACAAAGGCGGGTGATTTGCTTGTACCGTCATTATTGCGTTATAACGGAAACTGGAAAGCAATTTTTAAGAAAAGAGAACGTGGAGTTTTTACAGCTACGTTGTTTGATTTTGTTAGATAAAAATATGTAATTAAAAGTTTTTCCAATTCTTTATAAGTTTGGTTTACAAATTTTTGGGCAGATTGAATTGACCAATTTTCTTTGAGATATAAAATGATATTTTTGAAATCATTTTCTGCTTCAGCAGTCCACACTAACTGGTAAGCCATTGTTCAACTTTTTGTTTCATTTGCTCGTGGGTAATGTAAAGCCCTTTTTTATAATCATCTAATGCACGATTAATTTTATTTTGCAATTGGGGAGAAAGTTTATTTAGCTGTATTTCTTCAATTATTGCATTGGGATTTAATAATTCATAAACTTCCTCAATTAATTGTTCATCATTTGTTGAATTTAGAATTTGAAGTATTTCCTCTTTTTTATCCTTGATGCTCATAATAATTTTTTTACTATTTAAAATTAATCAAATATTTCAAATATGCCTTTATAAAACTTCATTTAATATTATATTCTCGTTCCTATTTCTATAAAGCGACACGGGTATAATGAAAATTTAAAAAATAAGTTGCTTTACTGTCTTAATACTGTTCTTTTTCATTAGGAAAATCCTTTGATTTTATATCTTTTATATAATGATGAACGGCATTAGTTACCTGCTCATGAAGGTTAAGATAGGTTCTGAGAAACCTTGGTTTGAATTCTGTATTAATACCCAGCATATCATGCATTACCAGCACTTGCCCGTCGCAACCATTTCCAGCGCCAATGCCGATTGTGGGTATTAAAAGATTTTTAGAAACTTCTGTTGCAAGAGAAGCAGGAATCTTTTCAAGCACAATTCCAAAACATCCCGCTTCCTGCAAAAGCATCGCATCATTTTTTAATTTTTCAGCTTCCTCTTCTTCTTTTGCTCGTACTGTATAAGTTCCGAATTTATAAATTGATTGCGGCGTTAAACCAAGATGTCCCATCACAGGAACCCCTGCGCCTACGATTCTTTTTACCGAATCTATTACTTCTTCGCCGCCCTCCAGTTTGATGGCATGTGCACCGGTTTCTTTCATAATTCGTATAGTAGAATTTAATGCCTCTTTGCTATTTCCCTGGTAACTTCCAAAAGGAAGATCTACTATTATTAATGAACGGCTGCATCCTCTTACTACTGAAGATGCATGATAGATCATCTGGTCAAGGGTAATAGGCAATGTAGTTTCATGCCCTGCCATTACGTTACTGGCGCTATCGCCTACAAGGATAATATCAATACCAGCTTCGTCAAAAATTTTTGCAAAAGAAAAATCGTAGGCCGTAATCATCGAAATTTTTTCGCCACTCTCTTTCATTTTTTGCAAAGTATGGGTAGTAATTTTTTTTACTTCTTTATTTACAGACATAAATTATTTTTTTAAGGAAGAAGCGACAGACGTGAAATGGCTCTGCGTTAGAATAAAACATTCCTTTGAGCAATCGCTTTGCAAAAGTAATTTTTTTAAAGTGAAAATTGGCTTGTACTATTAATATAAAAGAGATTTGTACACTTACTTTTGTAGAAAAGAAATAGAAATCCTAATTATTTCTTCGTTTACTGCAATGATTAAACACCTTACTCATTTCATAAAAAAAGTCCTCGTTGCAAGTGATGACTTTAAAAAAGAATTGTTGAAATTATTTTATTGTTAAATAAAATGTGCCATTGCTAACTAATATTGTAGTTCCATCTGGTGTAGCAGATACATTTCCTGAGAAAGTGCCGAGAACATGTGTTGAGGTAATTTGGGTAAAATTCAACTTAACATTTGGAGTAGTAGCATAAAAAGAAGAATATACAGATGTGAAAGTCGGGGGATAGCTATTGCCTCCTATTGTAAATAGGGCATTATTCACAAACGAGGTATCGGTGTAAGTGATATTTGTACTAAGAGCAGAAAATGAATTAATACTAATAACTATTTCTGGAGAACCATTTGCTCTTGCAGCTATTAATGCACACCCTGTTCGACCTCCTATTGTATCAATAATTGCAGATGCTTCGGCAGCATAAGTAGTCGCAACTCCTCCATTTGAAAAACTTACATTATAAGCATCGAAACTACTTTTTTTACACGAGGCAATTGTGAATACAATTAAACAAGAAATAACAATTAATTTGATTGATAAAAGTGTTTTTTTAATTTTGTAGATTAATTTTTAATAATCAGAGATATGACAAAATAAAAATCTTGATTATTTGTCTGTTTGCTTGAAGTTTTAAATGCTTACTTATTTCTTATTTTCCTCTGCCCATAAGTGCTGCACCAATCCATCTGCGAGACCAATTTTTGGAACATATATTTCTGTCGCGCCTGCCCATCGCATGGCGCTAATGTAAATTTTTAAAGCAGGAACTATTACATCGGCGCGATCTTCTTTTAGTTTATAAATATTAATTCTATCTTCTAATGAAACATTGCTTAATTCTTTATAATAATCGCGCAGGAGATCCAAAGGCAATGGCTTACCTTCTTTTCGTTTACTCAAAGAAAAAACTTTATTGATATTTCCCCCGGAACCAATGGCCGTAACAGTTTTAAAGTTTTTTGTTTTATTTTTAATGGCTGCTTTCATTTCATCCCATGTAACATCTGGTACCTGGTTTTTGAGTAAACGAATGGTGCCGATGTTAAATGAATCTTTAAATATCAATTCATTATTATTAAAGAAAGTAAGTTCAGTACTGCCACCGCCCACATCAATATATAAATAAGAATGCTCTTTGTCTAAATTTTCAGCAATGTGATTTTCAAAAACCAATGATGCTTCATCAATCCCAGAGATCACTTCTATTTCAATTCCGGTTTCTTTTTTTACAAGAGCAATAATCTCCCGCGTATTGGAAGCATCCCGCATGGCAGATGTAGCACAGGTTTTCATTGATTTCACTTCGAATGCCTCTGATAAATTCAAAAAACCTTTCATTGTAAGTAGTAATAAATTTACTTTTTTTTCAGATATTTTTCCGGTATCAAATACGTCAAAACCTAGTCGCAACGGCACTCTTACAAAAGATAACTTTGTGAAAGAGGCTTTTTTGTTTTCATCTTCAGAAACTTCTGTTATCAGTAATCGTGCTGCATTGCTTCCTATATCTATTGCTGCTAATCTCAAATCTTAATATGTTTTTTTTAAAAGGTAATTATAGGTTTCTATTTGCGAACGTATTCTCTTTTCTCCTTCTGCATCTACGTATGTGTTTGAAAGTTCATTGTCCAAAATTCTGGCCTTTACATTATCGCTCAACTGAATATTTAGAATATCTTTTAATTCCTGCTGAATTGGTTTATCATAAACAGGGCAAGCTACTTCTACACGGTGATCCAGGTTTCTCACCATCCAGTCGGCAGAAGAAATAAAATATTTTTCCTTTCCGTCATTGTGAAAGATCATTACTCTCGCATGTTCGAGGTATTCATCTACAATGCTGATGGCTTTTACTTTTTTCTTAAATTTTTTATTCTGCGTAAGCATGCAACATATTCCTCTTACTATCATTTTTATTTTTACTCCTGCGCGCGCTGCTTCATAAAGTTTTAATATTAATTCCTCATCACTCAAAGAATTTAATTTTAAAATAATAGAAGCCTGCTTATTTTCTTTTGCATTTTTAATTTCTTTATCAATGAAGGCGTTCAATTGTTTACGCATATGCACAGGGCTGACCAATAATTTATTACTGTTTTTGAGTATTTGTATATTTTTAGGATTTTCAAGGTAATTGAATATCTTATTCATATCCGACATGATATGGCGATTACTGGTAAGAAGGCAGTGATCTCCGTAAACCTGGCTTGTTTTTCCATTCAGATTCCCTGTACTTACAAAGCCATATTGAATCGTTTGATTATTATTTCTTTTTTTTATGAGACATAACTTAGCATGTACTTTCATATTGGGCAAACCAACAAACACTTTTACTCCTGCTTCTTCCAATATTTTTTTCCATTCCAGGTTGGCTTCTTCATCAAATCTTGCCCTCAGCTCAAGAATTACAGTTGCTGATTTGCCATTCCTTACAGCGTTTGTAAGCGCATTAATGATATTAGATTCTTTTGCCAGCCTGTAGCAGGTAATTTTTATACTTACCACATCCGGTGCTATCGCAGCTTCACGCAACACATCTATCACAGAATCAAAAGAATGATACGGGAAATTCAGAAGAACATCTCTTTGCAAAATAATCTGAGTTACGCTATTTGCATTTTTCAAAAGTGGGTGGATGAAAGGCTTTTTTCTTGGATTCTTTTTTTGAAAAACGGAATCCGGGAAATTCATAAAATCTTTAAAGTTATGAATGCGTTCACCTGCCTGAAGATTATCTTTATTTGTCAGTCCAAGCCTTTTAATCAAATAATTTAATAACCCGCTGTCAATTTCTTTATCAAATACAAAGCGAACCGGCTTTCCTTTTTTGCGGTTCTTTAATCCCTTTTCTATTTTTTGTATAAGGGATGTGGAAATATCATTATCAATATCAATTTCTGCATCGCGGGTAACTTTTATAATGTTGGATGAAAATGTATCGTAATCGAAATAAGAAAAAATCTGCGGGAGGCAGAACCTGATAATATCTTCTAATAAAATGATAAAATTATTATTCTCTTTTGGTGGAAGAATAACAAATCTTGATAGTCTTGTAGGTACTGAAACCAATGCGAATCGCTGGGGAATTGAGTCATCCGCTTTTGATAACTTACAGGCAAGATAAATTGATTTATCGTTAAGAATAGGAAACACCTGGAGGCTTTCCATCATTAACGGAACAATATTACTTCTTACATACTCATTATAATAAGAGAGCACAAATTCCTGCTGCTCTTTATTCAACTGCCGGTCATTGATTATAAATATTTTCTGCTTTTTAAGTTCTTCTTTGATAATTCCCCAGGTGCGTGTAAACTGGCTTTGCTGGTTGGTGACTATAGAACTAATTTCTTCCAGGATTTTTTCCGGTGATTCTTCAAGATGCATATTTGCTTTGGTGCCAAGTTCTACCATCCGCCTTAAAGTAGCTACTCTTACCCGAAAAAATTCATCAAGATTATTAGAAAATATGCCAAGGAAACGAATTCTTTCGCTTAATGGCACTGTTTGATCTCCTGCTTCCTGCAGTATCCGGCCATTAAATGCCAGCCAGCTGATATCTCTTACTATTATTTTTCTACTATCCATACCAGTTACAATTATTAATTGCCGGAAATTTTATCAATAATGCCTGTTGTTGAAAAGCCGGGTTTCAATGGAATCACTTCTACTTTGCCACCGCCGGATATTACTTCTTTTGCGCCAACTATAGTTTCGATTGTGTAATCTCCGCCTTTTATCAGCACATCAGGCTTTATTATTTTTATCAATTCAAGAGGGGTATCTTCATCAAAAATAACAACCGCATCTACCATTATTAATGAGGCGATGATTAATACTCTTGAATTTTCATTATTAACAGGGCGGCTGTCGCCCTTTAATCTCTTTACCGATGCGTCAGAATTAATTCCTACAATCAACATATCTGCAAAGCCAGCAGCTTGCGATAATACTTCAATATGGCCTTCGTGGAGGATATCAAAAACCCCGTTTGTAAATGCAATAGTTTTACTTTTCAACCTCTGGCGTATTACCTCCTGTTTTAATTCTTCAGGTTTGAATATACGATCCCTGATTGCGTTGCTCTTTTTCATTCTCATTTTTATTTTGATAAATAAATAATCCAAAACATATAATTCCAACAACAATAATAATAGCCGTGGTAACGCCCCACATCAGCCAGCCGAAGGATATATTATCCACATTATATATCAGCAACACCTGCTGTACCGCAATAGGAAATGCGCCTAACCCGCCAGGGGACACTATCATAGCAAGTGTGGCCAGCGAAAGCACACTAAATGCCGCTCCAATACCGAGAGAAGATGTTGCAGAAAGGGCAGAAAATCCAATATAGATCTCCAGCAAATAAGTGGACCAGATAAAGATGGTATGTGCTATAAACTTTTTTCTTTTTTTAAGATGTAATATCGTTAAAAAACCTTCTTTCAAACCAACATGCAGCCCTTTAAGTTTAATAACAAAACGGTGTTCCCTGTATTTTTTTAAAATCCATTTTGCCAGCAAAAAAATTATACCTGCAAGTAATACAAGAATCCCAATTATTATCCAGATTGGTATAGCTTGTTTGTGTGAGGTAATCAATTCAATTTTACTTTTTATAAAATCACTTACGGTTTCTACCTGAATTAAAATAGTAATAACGATCACCAAAAAATAACAGAATAAATCAAAAATCCTTTCGACAAGAATAGTTCCAAACAACTTTGTTACCGGTATCTTTTCGTAGCGGCTTAATAAAGTACATCGCAAAATTTCACCTGCGCGTGGTAAAAAAGTATTGGCGAGATAACCGCACATTACTGCATAAAAAGTATTGGAAGTTTTTGGTTGGTATCCCATTGGCTCAATAAGAATTTTCCATCTAATGGCGCGGCTGACGTGGCCCAGGATCATGATGATAAAAACAGGTACCAGAATAATATAATGTGCATTCTGAAGTGATTCCTTAAATTGAAATTTTTGAATAGGTGTCATTTTTCCTAATTGCCACCAGGTCAAAAAAATACCTATACCAAGGAAAATCAAATATTTTAATACAGAGAATATTCTTTTTTTCATAATAGAACTACAAGATAATAAACCCATTCTGATTTATCTCTTTATTAAAAGATTATCAATTAATCTTACGTCGTTGAGAAATGCTGCAACAAGAATCACTACTTCTTCGCCTTTATTGAAATGAGTTATTATTTTAAGGTTTTTTCGTTTGGCAAGTTCGAGGTAATCCACCTTAAATCCAATCTTTTCAAGATGAGAAATTGTTTTATTTTTTAATGCAGAAAAGTTATTTCCAGTAAGTTTATTTTTTATTGAAACTAAAGACTTGTGCAATTGTGACGCTTTAATTCTTTCTACGGAATTTAGCCTTACATTTCTACTGCTCATAGCAAGGCCGCTTTTTTCACGAAGTATAGGGCAAATGATAAGTTGAACGTTTTTATGCAGTAATACAATTAATCGTTCGATAATCATGCATTGCTGAAAATCTTTTTGTCCCATAAAAAGATAGCCAGGATCTACAATATTCAGTAATTTTTCCACGGCCATACAAACACCCTGAAAATGCCCCGGCCGGAATTTACCTTCTAAAATCGTTTCAAGATAACCAAGATCGTAATGTTTTTCGAGGGATTTTGCATCAGGATATATTTCTTTTTCGCCAGGTAGAAATAAAATATCACAGCCATTTTCTTCGAGTAATAAAATATCATTTTCAATCGTTTTTGGGTATTTTTTTAAATCATCAACATTGTTAAATTGCACAGGATTTACAAAAATGCTACAAACAGTTAGTTTTGCAACCTTTCGGCTCTCCTTTATTAAGGATAAATGACCTTCGTGCAAAGCGCCCATGGTAGGTACAAATCCAATAGATTTATCTGAAAAATTTTGCTTATCCAGATAATCCCTGAGACCTTTTGAGAGTTTAATTATAATCATAATCTCTATGTAATTGTGTCTAACATTGAGTTTTACATTGTGCAAAAGAAAAAAAATGATACCTTTGCCGCCTGTTAAAAAACAATATAGCTAATTTAACCATTTTTAAATGTCGACAAAGAAAAGAATTTTATTCATAGCCAACGAAATGTCACCTTATCTGGAAATGACAGAATTTGCGGAAATTGTAAACAGGCTTGCGGTAAAATCAAATGAAAACGGAATGGAAGTTCGTTGTATCATGCCCCGTTTTGGGATGATAAATGAACGCAGGCACAGGCTACATGAAGTAGTTAGACTTTCCGGAATCAATGTATCTGTTGACGGAGATGATTATCCTTTAGTAATTAAAGTAGCTTCGCTTCCCAATGCAAGATTGCAGATTTATTTCTTAGACAATGAAGATCTTTTCAAAAGAAAATCCCTGTTTCATGATGAAAGTGAAAAATGGTTTACAGATAATGCTTTAAGAACCGTATTATTTTGTAAAGGAGCTTTGGAGACTGTAAAAAAATTCGGCTGGCCTCCGGACATTATTCATTGCAGCGGCTGGATGACAGGCCTTATACCTATGTATATTAAAACTGCCTACAAAAAAGAACCTGTATTTAGTAATTGCAAAGTAATTTACACGATTGGCCAAAATACTTATAAAGAAAAAATGGGACCTGAGTTTGCAAATGTAGCCACCATTAATGCAAATATTAAAGAGAAAGATATTTCTATTTTCAACGAAGGGAGCAATACTGCCATGTTTAGAGGTGGCGCTCATTTCGCCGATGCCATTACCTTTGGAGCCGAAAAGGTAGATAAAAAATTAATGGAGGAATTTAGTAAAGTTCGTGGTAAAAAGGTCTTAAAATATAATCCGGAATCGGATCTGTCGGACTATTTGCAATTGTATTCCGACTTTTAAATCATTGCATAACTCTCTTTTAATTCGTTTATTTCTTAAGTGAAGAGCTAAAAAACAAACTCTTTATACAAAATTGGATTTGCATGTTGCTTTACATGAGTCTTAATTTTTTTTACAATTTGGAATTTAATCTTTCCTGTTTTTTCTCAAATATTATTGGTATTTTCTTTATTCTATTCGTTGAGGATCGCAGTAAAAGAATAAATAATGGTGATTTTGTATTTCCGTTTACAAGAAATTTTTATTAGCCTCAAAATTCCATTTTGCTCTATCATTGTGAAGCCATAATTTTGCGACTCAAAAACAAAACATTATGCCCTATTTATTTACGTCTGAATCGGTGAGCGAAGGACATCCGGATAAAGTTGCTGACCAGATCAGTGATGCACTTATTGATAATTTTTTAGCATTCGATCCGCAAAGTAAAGTTGCCTGCGAAACACTAGTAACAACAGGCCAGGTGGTGCTTGCAGGCGAAGTGAAATCCAAAGCCTATCTTGATGTACAGGAAATAGCAAGAGGCGTGATTCGCAAAATTGGCTATACCAAAAGTGAGTACATGTTTGAAGCCAATTCATGCGGAATTTTCTCGGCCATTCACGAGCAATCTGCAGATATAAACCAGGGAGTTGACAGAAAGAAAAAAGAAGACCAGGGAGCCGGCGACCAGGGAATGATGTTTGGATACGCCACTAATGAAACCCAAAATTACATGCCGCTTTCATTGGATATTGCTCATAGCATTTTGATAGAATTGGCTGCATTAAGAAGAGAAAATAAACAAATCAAATATTTACGCCCGGATGCCAAAAGCCAGGTTACGATTGAATACAGCGATGATAATAAACCTGTAAGAATAGACGCAATCGTTGTTTCTACCCAGCATGATGATTTTGATAAAGATGATAATAAAATGCTGAAGAAAATCTCAGATGATATCAAAAAAATTCTGATACCGCGCATGAAGGAAAAATATCCAAAATATGCGCATTTCTTCAACGACAAAATAAAATACCACATTAATCCTACTGGAAAATTTGTAATCGGAGGTCCACACGGAGATACAGGACTTACCGGAAGAAAAATAATTGTAGATACTTATGGTGGAAAAGGCGCTCATGGTGGCGGTGCATTCAGCGGAAAAGACCCAAGCAAAGTGGACAGAAGTGCGGCTTATGCTGTAAGGCATATTGCTAAAAACCTTGTAGCAGCCGGAGTTTGCGACGAAATATTGGTGCAGGTTTCTTACGCAATCGGCGTAGCTCAACCAACAAGCATTAACGTAAATACGTATGGTACTGCCAAAGTGAAATTAACCGATGGTGAAATTGCTAAAAAAGTAGAATCAATATTTGACATGCGCCCTTATTTTATTGAGCAACGCCTCAAACTTCGTAATCCTATTTACCAGGAAACTGCATCCTACGGCCACATGGGACGCAAGAATGAAGTAGTTACAAAGACTTTTAATTTACCAAACGGTTCTCCTAAAAGTATTAAAGTAGAATTATTTACCTGGGAAAAATTAGACTATGTACCGAAAGTAAAAAAGGCTTTTGGGATAAAATAAAGAAGAATTTTATGGATATATTTTATGACAGGCGTTTTTAAAAGCGCCTGTTTTATTTTTTCAGATAAACATTTAATAAAGCAAATAAAATTCCTGCAACCGCAGCTAATTGGCCAATCCAAAAAATAAACATCCATTTAATATTATCAGCTCTTGAAGATTCTATTTTTGAAATTAAATCTACTTTCTCATCCTTAATCAGAGTAATGATTTCTATCTTATCATTCTTTGTCATAAATACATCTTTTTTCTGGCTTATTTTTTCTTCAGCTTTTGCTTCAAAAAATTCTATAACCTTTGCAGCCTCTTTTTCTGTAAAGCGATTTTTAAATATCTCATAAACTTCTAATTCTAATGCAGACATAAATTATTTTTTATCAAAACAAATATATTAAAAATAAACGGTAGCGTATAATTTCTGGAATTTTATAAATTAATCTGAATCATCCTTTATAGTTATAATTTCCCGGTATTTTCTTTTATTTATTATCTTTAAAATAAAAACTATGGAAGCAATAGAAAAAATAGTTCGATTTGATGAAAACGAGAATACCATTTTAAAATTAGGTAAACATTTTTCTATGAAAGATGCTAAAATTGTTGTGCTTATTAAAGAGGATGAAATAAGTGAAAATCAATGGTTAAGCCTTGCAATGAAAGGTGGCTCTTTCGATTTTTTGAATGATCCTGCAGAAGATATTTATACTATGGAGGATGGTGTTCCATATAAAACAACTGATTGTTGAAGTTTGAAAAATAAAAATTTCATCAGAAAAAAATGAAGAAGATTGAAAACAAAAGTCCTTATAATTATGAATTTGTAAAAAAGATATTACAAGGAGATAAAGATTTAAAGGCAGGAAAAGGGGAAAAAATTACAATTGGAGAATTAAACAAACTAAGCAAAATTTGAGACCACCACATAAAACATTCACCCAGCAACACCGCCCGAAAAAAAATCTCCTGATTGGAGGAATTCCATCTATTATTGAAGCCATGAGAAATGGCGAACAATTAGAAAGAATTTATTTACAAAACACTATTTCTTCTCCGGAGGCAGATGAACTGAGAAGCGTGGCCCTGGAATTTGAAGTTCCAATAAATAAAGTCCCTTTTGAAAAAATAAGAAATTTTAACCTCGAAAATCCAAAAGGATGTATTGCCATAAAATCAAAAATAAAATATCAAAATCTACAGGATGTAATCTCACTGGTTGTTGAAAATGGAGAAACTCCTTTATTGTTATTACTTGATGGGATTACTGACATTAGAAATATTGGTGCATTAGCCAGAACGGCTTACTGTTGCGGCGTTCACGCCATTGTAATCCCTGAAAAAGGAGTAGGGGCCTTGAGTGAAGATGCGATTACCACTTCCGCCGGAGCGCTAGAAAACATCGCTGTTTGCAGGGTAAAAAATTTACACAGCGCTATAGACGAATTACATTTAAATGGCTTCAAAGTTTTCGCAAGCGAGATGACTGCAGAAGAAAATATTTTTAATATTAATTTTATGGAACCCTGTGCCATCATTATGGGAAGTGAAGACAAAGGAATACAATCTTCCCTTTATAAATTATGCGATGCAAAATTTAAAATTCCAATGCAAAAAGAATTTGAATCCCTGAATGTTTCTGTTGCTGCAGGGATGATTTTGTACGAAGCGATGAGGCAGAGAATTAATTATTGAATTATTTTATTATTGTTTGCGCATGCTTTATAATTAAATAATTTAATAATCAAATAATTTTAATAATCGAATAATGCAACAAATCAAACTCATCGAATGCCCCCGCGATGCCATGCAAGGCTGGAAGAATTTTATTTCTACCCAAAAAAAAATTGAATACATCAATCAACTATTGAAAGTTGGTTTTGATATCATTGATTTCGGAAGTTTTGTTTCGTCAAAAGCTATTCCTCAAATGGCTGATACGAAAGAAGTCATTCGCCAATTATCTATGGTAAATACTGAAACCAAACTGCTGGCCATTATTGCGAATGTACGGGGAGCAACTGAAGCGGCTGAATTCGAAAAAATTTCTTACGTCGGATTTCCATTTTCTATTTCTCCCACTTTTCAAATGCGTAATACGCATAGCACAATTGAGAAATCGCTGAAAACCGTAAAAGAAATAAAAAAAATTTGTGATAAAAGCAGGAAAGAATTAGTTGTTTATATTTCAATGGCATTTGGAAATCCTTATGGGGATGAGTATAACGAGGACATTGTTTTGGATTGGATAAATAAAATAGTGGGAGAGGGGATTTACATAATTTCCCTGGCTGATACAGTCGGTCTTGCGCATCCATCGCAAGTTTCATCAATTGTGAAAAAAGTAATTTCAGCGTTTCCCGAAATTGAAACTGGAGTTCATCTTCATTCTACAAATATTAACTGGAAACAAAAAATTGATGCGGCTTTAGAAAATGGTTGTTTGCGTTTTGATGGCGCGCTAAAAGGTTATGGCGGTTGCCCGATGGCAGAAGATGAATTAGTTGGAAATATGAATACAGAATTGATGATTCCTTATTTTAAACAATTAGGATTTCTTAAAAATATAAATGAAGGTGCATTATTAAAAGCCAGTGAAATGGCTTCTAAAATTTTTATATAAATGGAATTCTTTTTACCATTTCAAATTCAATCTTATCCGTTTGCACTTTCTTACCGGGATAAAATTTTATTTATAGGATCGTGTTTTTCTGAAGAGATAGGTGATAAAATGAACGAATTGAAATTTGATATTCTGCAAAATCCAAATGGAATTTTATACGATCCGCAAAGTATTTCAGATGCATTATTTTCTTACATAACAAATAAAAAAATTACGGAAAACGATTTATTTGAATTGAATGGTTTATGGCACAGTTGGAAACATCATTCTCATTTTTCTGAAATCAATAAAAAAGATGTTTTAGAAAAAATAAATCAATCACAAAATGCAGCGCATCATTTTATAAAAGAATCAAAATTTCTTATCATTACTTTGGGAACTGCTTTTAATTATCAACTCAAAGAAAATAAAGAGAATGTTGCTAATTGCCACAAAGCTCCTGCTAATTTTTTCCAAAAGATTTTATTACCAATTGATGAAATAATTTCTTCACTTTTAAATGCTTCAAACGCTTTAGAAAAATTTAATCCCGATTTAAAAATTATTTTTACAGTCAGCCCTGTAAAGCATGTGAAAGATGGGGTAGTGGAAAATAGCCGGAGCAAAGCCAGGTTAATTGAGGCAGTTCAGAGTATTGTAGAACAAAAACAGAATGCAGTTTATTTCCCATCTTACGAATTGGTAACAGATGTTTTGCGCGATTATCGTTTTTATAAAAACGATTTAGTGCATCCAAATGAAAACGCAATCAACTTTGTTTTTGAAAAGTTCTGTGATTCTTTATTGAATGATGAAAGCATAAAGATTTTAGAAAAAATAAGAAGTATTATCAATGCTGTAAATCATAAGCCGTTTTTGAAAGAAAGCGAAGCGCATCAAAAATTTATTGCTTCACAAATTCAAAATATCAATAAGATTGAAAATCAATATCCTTTTATCAATCTTGAAAAAGAGAAAAAATATTTTACCGGACAGCAAAGTAATTTTGAATAGAACAAAATTAAAATCCTGAAGTTTAGTTCGATCCTATTCTGACCTTTCCCTGATGGAGGAGGAGTACACCTTTTAATCTCCTTTTTTTAAAAATAGAAATTCTGCGTATTTGTTCGTTTACTATAAAGGTTTTTGGAATCCGACGTTTGTGGGCTGGGAGGAAGATTCTTTTGTCTGTTCATTAAATTTTATTCCATTAAATTCAAGTTCTTTTAACACCGGTTCATATATTTCGCGAATTACAGGAATGTGCAACCCTGTTAATTGTATTTTCTTTTCCAAAATTAATTTTGCGGCTATACCTAATGGAAGACCGACAGTTTTCGCCATTGCAGTATGTAGCTGATCTTCGCCTTTTACAATCAGGCAACTTCTTATTTTTACTTTTTTTTCCTTGATCAAATATTCAACTTCATGAAGCATAATGATCATGTCTTTATCCTCTGGTTTCATCACTAATTTTTTTTCTAAAAGGTGTTGAAGTAATGAAGCCGAATTAGAAATTTCTATTGATATTTTTTCTTTCTCATTTAATCCGAGATAATTTATTTGTTCCAAAAATTCGGGATTAAAAAAATCAGTTTTCAAAAGATCAGTTTCTTTCTCTGAAACCAGTTTTTCCTTTTTTAAATTAAACCAGTCTGCAAAAGTTTTACAATTTTTAATCTCTTCGCGATCATTTTTGTTGGTAAAATCCATCTTAATAATCTTGTTCCAGCCGCGACAAAAAGAAGGATAGCGCAAAGTGGTGCGGATAAATGTTTTTGCATCATTCAGACGATAGGTTTCAATATAGGAAAGAGAATCCCGGTTGGCATACCATGCCAAAGGAAAAAGACCGGGCACATCAATAATATTATTTTCATCACCAAAAATTTCTGAATAAGGAACCTCAATTGTTCTTCCGTCATCACGGTAAATAGCCCCTGCACTTCCTGCCATTACTACGTTTGCAGGATTCCAGGTGATTTTGTAATGCCAGGGATTGTCATCACTTTCAGGAGAAACTAATCCACCGCAATGAGATTTGAATGAAGTAATTTTTCCACCTTTTGCTTTTATATCATTGATCATTTTCATTGCACTCATGTGATCAATTCCCGGGTCTAATCCGATTTCTCCCAAAAAGAGCAATTCCTTTTTTTCAATCTCCTTTTTCAGGGATTTTATTTTTTCATCAATATATGAAGCGGTTAAAAGATTCTTTGAAAAAGTCACACAATCTTTGGCCACTAAAAAATGTAATCCCGGAGGTAGCATAGAAATTACCATGTCAACCTTAGAAATATATTCATGGCGTTTCTCTTCATTGCTTACATCAAAAGAAAGGGCTTCTGCAGAAGAAAAGTTTTTAGTTTTTGATTGAGCCAAAGAAAGATTGGAATCGCAAACAAGAAATTTCCAATTATTTTCATCACTACATTTCCCCAGGTAATCTATAAGACAGGTTGCAGATTTTCCGGCACCAAATAAAAGTATTGTCTTCATTGAGCGAAATTAAACAAATAGCAATTTTGAATAAAAAATAAGAAAGTTTAAGTCAGGGTTTGCAGTAAACAAACAAAAAACACTGATTTTTATTTAGGAATTGAAATAGTATAAATCCCGTTCGAACGATATCAGCCGTGAGGCAATAAACCTCTTAACTAATTAACCTCTTAACTAATTAACAATAAAGCAATTTACATATCCACATTTTGCCAAAAAGATGGTGAAAAATATCTGCTAATTAATTCATTTTTTTAAGGAAAAACGCTCTTTAAAAAGTATATTTGCCGATAGTAAAAAATTATGGAAACAATAGAAGGAGAACTGCCGGAAAATGGCCAACCAAGAGGGAGAATTATTCCTATAAACATCGAAGAAGAAATGAAGTCCGCTTACATTGATTATTCAATGAGCGTGATAGTAGGCCGGGCATTACCAGATGCCCGCGACGGCCTGAAACCAGTACATCGCCGCATATTATACGGAATGTATGAAATGGGAAATACTTTCAATAAGCCTTTTAAAAAATCTGCCCGTATTGTCGGTGATGTGATGGGGAAATTCCACCCGCATGGAGACTCATCTATATATGGAACTTTAGTTAGGATGGCACAGGATTGGAGTATGCGTTATACGCTGGTTGACGGGCAAGGTAATTTTGGAAGCCAGGACGGAGATTCCCCAGCGGCCATGCGTTATACAGAAGTACGATTACAGCGTATTGCCGAAACGATGTTGGAGGATATTGAAAAGGAAACCATTGACTGGCAACTGAATTACGATGATACTACCAATGAGCCAACAGTATTGCCTACACGCATTCCACAATTGCTTTTGAACGGCGCCAGTGGAATTGCTGTGGGAATGGCTACCAACATGCTTCCTCACAATTTAACAGAAGTGATTAATGGTTGTATTGCATTTATAGACAACAGGGAAATCACCATTGATGAGATTATTAAAATACTGAAGGCCCCCGACTTTCCAACCGGAGGAATTATTTATGGATATGATGGCGTAAAACAAGCGATGCAAACAGGGAGAGGAAGATTAGTGCTTCGCGGAAAAGTGAATGTGGAAACCTCAAAATCGGGAAAAGAAAAAATAATTATTACAGAAGTTCCTTACCAGGTAAACAGGGATGCACTTACAGAAAAGATAGGTCATCTCATTAATGAAAAAGTTATTGAAGGAGTTTCTGATGTTAATAACGAAAGTAATAATAAAGAAGGAACTAGAATTGTTGTTGATCTAAAAAAAGACGCTATCTCTCAGGTAGTGATCAATCATTTATATAAACATACTGAACTCCAGACTTCTTTCGGAATTAATAATGTGGCTCTTGTAAAGGGAAGGCCCCATGTACTAAATGTAAAAGACCTGATCCGGGAATTTGTTGACTTCCGTCACGAGGTGGTGATAAGAAGAACCAAATTTGAACTGAAGAAAGCAGAAGAAAGAGCTCATATTTTGGAAGGATTTCTGATAGCTTTAGATCATTTAGATGAAGTAATAAAATTGATTAGAGCATCTTCTACACCAGATGTGGCTAAGGAAGGCTTAATTGCTGATTTTGGAATGAGCGAAATACAGGCAAAGGCTGTTTTGGAACTGAGATTACAACGCCTTACCGGAATGGAAAGAGAAAAGATAAGAGAAGAACATGCGGAAGTAATGAAACTTATCGGCAGGCTAAAAGAAATTTTGGGTGATGAAAGTATCCGGTTTGGGATTATTAAAGATGAATTGAAAGAGATCAGGGAAAAATACGGAGATGCGCGCAAAACAGAGATTACTTACCTGGCAGATGAAATGAGTATGGAAGATCTTATTGAAGAAGAAGATGTGGTAGTTACGATTTCTCATTTAGGTTATATTAAAAGAACTTCTGCAACAGAATACCGCCAACAGCGCCGTGGCGGCCGGGGAGCAAGAGGTAGCAGTACCAGGCAGGAAGATTATATTGAGCAGTTATTTATAGCCTCTACTCATAATACTTTATTATTTTTTACAGAAAAAGGAAGATGCTTCTGGCTAAAAGTTTATGAAATTACAGATGGGGATAAGCAAAGTAAAGGGCGCGCAATTCAGAATTTAATTCAAATACCTGCCGATGATACAGTGAAGACGATTATTTCTATAAAAAATCTTCAGAACGAAGAATATATAAATAACCATTATATCGTACTTTGTACCCGAAAAGGAATTATTAAGAAAACGAAAGTTGCTGATTTTTCACGGCCAAGGCAAAATGGAATCAATGCTATAACTATTAATGAAGGGGATCAATTGTTAGACGCTTGTCTTACAGATGGCATACAACAAATAATGATGGCTGTAAAAAGTGGCAGAGCAATCAGGTTTCCGGAAGAAAAAGTACGGCCTACAGGGAGAGGAGCAATTGGAGTTTCAGGAATTTCTGTGGATGCAGATACAGACGAGGTAGTTGGTATGATTTGTGTAAAAGTAAATGACCCAGAAGTAAGCGTTTTAGTTGTAAGTGCTAAGGGATATGGAAAAAGGACCGCAGTAGAAGAATACAGAATCACAAACCGGGGTGGCAAAGGAGTAAAAACAATTAATGTTACTGATAAAACCGGCAAACTGATCGGATTATTGAATGTGAATGAAAAGCAGGATTTAATGATTACATGCAAATCAGGGGTTACTATTCGCACCTCAATTGCATCTATAAGAGAAGCAGGAAGGGCTACACAAGGAGTAAAACTGATCAGGCTTGATGAAGGTGATGAAATTGCTGCAATTTCCAAAATAAATGATAATGAGATTGAAGATGATAACGGTGAAAATATTATAGGTGGGGTCGAAAATTTCGATGATGAAAATAGTGAAAATGATAATAAAAATGAAAATGAAAATGAGGATAATGAAATTTCAAATGACCCAGAAAAAGATTCTGAAAACCAATAAATAAACAATAAACATTAAACACATGAAACGAATAGTTTTACCGATTCTCTTTACCTTTCTTGCTCTTCTCACTTTCGGGCAAGATATCAAAAAAGCAACCTCATTAATAGCCGACAAAAAATATGATGAGGCAAAAACTCAAATAGATGGGATTCTTGCAAAAGACCCTAATAATTCAGAGGCGCTTTATTTAAAAAGCAAAGTATATGTTTTAACCGCTGATGCCGCCGCTGAAAAAGGCGATATAACAGGAGATCCTTATGGAGAAGCATTTGACGCATTTAAAAAAGCGATTGTAGATACTACAAATCCTAAACTAACATTACTGGTAATTAAAGATAATTACCAGCCTATATTTGGAGTGTACTCCGGATATTTTGCAGAAGGTGCGAAAGCTTTTAATGAAGCGGCTCCCAAATCTGATACTGCTGGTTTTGCGAAGGCAATGGATTTGTTTATAAAAGGGGACAATGTAGGCCAATATATAGCAAAAAATAAATGGGCAAACATAGGAAAAGTAGATACTACTTTAGTTCTTAATATTGCTAAGGCTGCATTAAATGCTAAAAGAGATAATATAGCTCGTGAGTATTTTAAAGAAATTGCTGATGCTCATATCAAGGGTTTGCATAATGATAAAGATTCTGCTGATCCGGCTTATGAGTTACCTTATCAGTGGCTCACATTAGATTATAAACAAGCAAAGGATTCGGCCAATATGGTCAAATATGCAAGTATTGGTAAAGAACTATATACTAATGATGATTATTATGATTTTGTTGAAATGGATTATTACAGGGAAAGTGACAACAAGCCTGCATTATTCAAAAAATATGATGAATTAACCGCCAGGCATCCTGACAGTATTCGTTATCACCTGAATTATGCAACAGAAATATTCAGTTATGTTTACAATAGTGGTGATGGGACGGTTATTAATAACCAAGATGCTTTGTTAGCAACCTTAAAAGATCAATTAGAAAAAGCACATTCGCTGGAACCTGATAATTCGAGTGTTAATTTATTGTATTCCCAATATTATTATAATAACGGAATAATAGTTCTTCAGAATGCTGAAAAAATAAAAGGTGCCAAACTTACCCCGGACCAACAAAAGCAGAAGAAAGATCTGAACGATACAGGTGAAAATGATTTGAAGCAGGCCATACCTTATGCCCAGGAAGCCATGAAGGATTTAGAGACTGGTTATAAAAAATCGGAAAGATCTAAATATAAATCCGCAGTAAATTTATTGCAAAATATATATCAGAGCTTGGGAGATAAAGTGAACTTAAAAAAATATCAGGATATTTATGATGGTGCAGATGCAAAATTTGTAAACTGATTTTTAAAATTCAATTTTATTTAAACAAAACCCTGGAAATTTCCGGGGTTTTTGTTTAGAGAATTATTCTGTAATAATTTTCAGTAAAGCAACAATTATAACGAATTTCAATTTTTACATTCGAATGCAGGGGAGCTTAATCGTGATTAAGGACGAGTAATTTATGTTTGATTACGATTACAGTTGAAGAAGATTCAAAATCTATTTAACATAATATAAATTATAGGAAAATCATAATTGGAAGATTGAACTGAATTTGATCCTTTTCAGTTCAAATTCTCTTTATAATTCATTTGAATGTTTAGTATCCTGTAGCTTGATTTCATCTTATCATTTTTTAATAATTATAAATTCCTGGATAATTAAAACATTGTTGACGTATTATCAGCAAATGAACTTATAAATACAAGGATATTGTTTTCAAACTGAGATGCCATTCCAAATAAAAATTGATGCGACATGGGCAAAACATAAACGGGAATTTGCTTCAGATCCTTTTCAAATTCCACAAGTCTTGCGCCATCTTTTTCGGTGGTAAGAATTATTTTTTTCTCATTTTTAATCTTTAAATACCGGCTTTTAATTTCCTTAATATCGCTTTCATTAAAAATATGGTGGTCATCATATTTTAGCATTTCATACGAAGAAACATGTATATCAAGAAATTCTTTGATTGGCTTAGGGTTAGCAATCCCACAAACTAAAAGCACATGGCAATCCGATTCTAAAATATATTTTTCTCTTGTAAATAAATGAGAGGGACTATTGTATTGGATCCCTGTAAAATAAATTTTCTGGTTTTCCAAAGGTTTCAATTCGTTTATCACTTTCTCTTTTGATTCTGAATTTAAATTTAAATCACATTTTGTAACTACAATAATATCAGCACGTTTGCTGCTGTTTTTATTATCTCTTAAATCTCCCACAGGTAATAAAAAATCGCGCGAATAAATATTATTGTAATCGGTAAGTAATATATTCAATCCGGCTTTTACAACTCTATGTTGAAAGGCATCATCCAATAAGATCACTTCTGTTTCGGGTCTTTCATTCAGTAAGGACGGAATACCCAAAATCCTTTCTTCGGCTACTGCTACCGTTATTTCCGGAAATTTTTTATGAATCTGCATGGGCTCGTCGCCAATATCTATAGCAGTAGAATTCTCTCTGGCAACTACAAATCCCTTTGTTTTTCTTTTATATCCGCGGCTGAGAGTAGCTATTTTGTATTTCCCACTAAGCAATTGGATGATATATTCCACCATAGGAGTTTTGCCGGTACCGCCAACTGAAAGGTTCCCAATGCATATAAGTGGAAAATTAAACGTTGCTGACCGCCATATTTTTTTATCAAAAAGTTGATTGCGTGCCCAAACAATTCCACCATAAATAAAAGAAAATGGAATAAAAATTAACCGGAACTTTTTGCGCATGATTGGGATTTTGGCATTTTAAAGAAGCAATTTGAATTGTTCTCATTTAAAAATGATATAATTGATGTGGAGTGACACACAGGTTTAAAGGTATATCAAACCTATTAATATCTTCTATCTCGTCAACTGGTTGAAAAAAACTTAATCCTATTTTTATTACATCCGGCTTGCAATGAGAAAGAAATTTATCATAATATCCCTTGCCATAACCAACTCTGTAACCCTTTTTATCAAAGGCAAGTAAGGGTATCAGCACCAGGTCTATTTCATTTTCAAATACCAGCTTTCCATCTTTGGGTTCATCAATTCCATAAATGTTTTTTATCATTTCTGTTTCCTGATCAAAATGGTAGTGGCTTATATTTCCTGAAGGAATATCAATTTTAGGGATTACTATTTTTAAAGATGGATTTTTAAAAGACAAATACCTTATAATTCTTGCTGTATCTGGTTCTGCGAGTTTTAGTGAAGAGAGATATGTATGCACACAATTAATAAATCTGAGTTGGGCTTTTTGGAAATTTATCAGGATCAGATCATTGAATTTATCAATTGAATGTTCGGAAAGTTCATTTCTTTTTTCTTTATAAATATTCCTTAATTCCTGCTTTTTCATAAAATAGCTTTCATTAAAAAAGGACGAATTTTCAGGGCTTCCTCTTTGATCGTTTTTTTAGAGATTACCTGTAAATGTTTTATTCTTGCTATGATTGGGTAGCCGCTCCACTCCCCTATCTCTTTTTCATAACTTTTATATTCTTCTGTAAATATCCAACCGGCCACATTTATTTTTTCTTTTTTTAAAACAGCAGCAGTTAGCAAAGAATGATTGATACTTCCTAATTCATTTTTACTCACTATAATTACTCTTGCTTTCAATTTTTTTATCAAATCCAAAATTAATTCATTCTCATTCAAAGGAACCATTAATCCTCCGGCGCCTTCAATGATTAATTGATTTTTTGTTTTGGGTAAATGGGCAATGATTTCTTTTATTTTAATTTCTTTTTTTTCTGCCGGAGCTGCAATATGCGGAGAAGCAGGCATTTTTAAGCGATATAATTCAGGATGGATTTTAGATTTTTTATTAGAAAGCAGTTGATGTACCAATAATGAATCGGTTCCATCAGCAAAACCGGCTTGCACAGGTTTCCAGTAATCTCCAAGCAATGCTTCTGTAACAATTGCAGAGATTAAAGTTTTACCAACATTTGTTCCTGTTCCGGTGATAAAAATGGGGGTCATGGTTTGTTTGTTAAATGGCGAATAGTCAATTGTCAATAGTCAATGGTGAATCGGGAATTTTAATCTGTTGTACAAGTCCGAAGATATCTAACCTTCTTCCCTGCTATTTATAAAAATTGAAAATACAGTAGTTCCGTAATTCCGCACCGTTTTAAACATCAATTCATTTTCATAATTATTGGCAGGTGTGTGCTCCAGGATGAACCAGCCACCCGGTTTCAGTAATTTTTTCTCTCTGATTATTTGTGGAAGATCATCAATATTTTTAAGAGCATAAGGAGGACCGGCAAATATAAGATCATACTTATCTGTACAATTCTCTAAAAAGCGGAATACATCACTTTTTACAACATCGCAATTCTCAATTTTAAATTCATCAATTTTACTTTTGATGAAAGTATACATTTTAGGATCTTTTTCTACGATAGTAAGATCTGAAGCACCTCTTGAAGCCAGTTCATAGCTGATACTTCCGGTGCCCCCAAAAATATCAAGAGTTTTTTTACCGGGTAATGAAATATTATTTTCAACAATATTGAACAATCCTTCTTTGGCAACATCTGTAGTTGGCCTCGTGTAAGGCATTTTTGAGGGCGGGTTTATTTTCCTTCCACCATATTTTCCGGTAATTATACGCATGAATCAATGGCAAAGATACTGCTGAAATAATGAGATGGATATCTGGTTATTTCTTCTGAATAATTAATTTCAGCAGGCAATTTAGTAAATTCAATATCTGTGAAAAATTTATATATCTCTTTATAAAGAGAAGAATTTTCTTCAAGTAATCCGCTTATTTCAAGAGTTATATTATTAATTTCACACTGCTGGCAGATATTTAAAAGAATATAAGAAACATCTTCGGGAGTGTGATAATCAAAGCTATTTATCAGTTGATGTTTTCCGTTTTTTATCAAGGAGATTACCATTTTTTGGGTGTAGAAAATTATTGATAATTTATCTTTTTCCCCGACAGGAGTTTTTAATAAAATTGAGTATTGATGGGTACTTTCAGCATTTTGGTACTGATTCTGCAATACATCAAATATTGACGCAGGAACGCGGTAGCAATTGTAAATTGATTGGCCGCCGACCACGTCTGTTAATATCATCTCATTTGAATACAGATCGCCATACAACATATTCATTAATGTTGCATTCTTCTCACTATTGTATAATGGGAAAGGGATCAATACGCTTTGCGGAAACGAATAAGAAACCAGAACTTTCTTAAATTTTTGTGATAATATTTCTTTCTGATGAAAAATCACCTGCAGATCAATTGGAAAACCAACAGGTGGTTTACTTTTTTCATAATGATAGATTGCCAGTCCCAAAACGTGACTGGCAACTTCATCTTTGATGCAATAAGAAAATCCTTCATTGCTCACCTCGCATAGAAGTACGCAATTTGCTGCTTCAAAAGACGCAGATGGTAATATTTCAAATACAGGGTTCATTTAAATAATAGCCGCAATATTAAATTTTTTTTTTGGCTTTTCACATGAAAATTTGTGTTGCCTGTATGGTACAGGTTGATTTGTTCCTTTAAGTTTGTAATAATTCACAGCTAACCTTTACCTTCGCAGCCAAAAATAAAAATAATGACCAATCAAACCTTTACAATGATTAAGCCTGACGCAACTTCTAAAGGAAATACGGGCGCTATTTTAAAAATGATCAATGAAGCAGGATTTCGCATTGTAGCTATGAAAATGACTCATCTTTCTTCTGCAAAAGCAGGAGAATTTTACGCAGTTCATAAAGAACGTCCTTTTTATGGAGAATTGGTAAAATTTATGAGCAGCGGTCCGGTAACTGCAGCTATTCTCGAAAAGGAAAATGCTGTAGAAAATTTCAGAAAATTAATCGGTGCTACTAATTCTGCCCAGGCAGAAGAAGGTACCATCAGAAAATTATATGCGTCATCCATCGGTGAAAATGCAGTTCACGGAAGCGATAGTGATGAAAATGCTCAAATAGAAGGAGATTTTTTCTTTAGTAAATTAGAGCAATTTTAATAAGACATCATAAATACAATTTCTTTTAATTCCCGAAAAACTTGCAGATTTATTTTGCAGGTTTTTTCGGTAAAATACTAAAAAATAGTTGGTAAAACCATCTGTAATATCAGCTGGATAAGGATTTGAAAGAAGTTTACTGAAATCATCTTCTGCCCATTTTTTGCTAACGATTTCAAAACTGATAGTTCATCGCTGATAGCTTACTGCTGAACTCACACACCTACCTATTCTCCAACGGTTCCACTGTATATCCCGCTTTTTTTAAAAGATGAATCAATCCAAAATCTCCTATCAAATGCCCGGCTCCCACAGCCACAAATACGCTTTCATTTTTCATAATTTCTTTTAATTGTTTTACCCAATTTTTATTTCTGTTATTCAAAAGAAGATCATCATATTTATCTGAGCCAAATTCACTTTTGCCTAACATATTTTTTATGGAATCCATTTGCTGATTTTCATAATACCCGAGCATAGTTTGGAATTCATTTTTATACACAGAAAAACTATCAATATTTTTCAATAATTCTTTTGCCTGCCATTCGTAGGGAATGCTGTCAAAAACAGATGCCTGGAATTGCATAGTTTCCAAACCCTTGATTTCTTTTTTATCTTCTTTTGCAATTTTTACCAATTCTTCTTCTACTCCCGAAGGGCTTTTACAATTCATCATACGTGGATACAGCAATGCAACCAAAAAATAAGGCTTCGCGCTTTGAGGCAACATGATGGGCATTTTGAGTGAATCAGAAAAATAATTTTGTAACCTTTTATATTCCTCAGGTGTATAAAGATCTTCCAGTTTTTTACCGTCTTTCATATTCATATAAAGCATACCGCTAAGCATGATAGAAGGATCGTCCATATCTAATTCCATATAAATTTCATCACACTGTTTCATCGCTCTTTTAAGTTGATCGCTGAAATGAATATCATCTTTGCACAACAGGTGAAAAGTGCCAAAAAGAAAACTTGGTTTTTTTAACCCGTTTCCACTCACTTCCCACAAAAGTGTGTTGCCATTTTTTTGCTTTGCAAAAGAAGGATCCTGTTGTGCTTTGCATCCCATAAATAAAATAGTTGATAAACTGTAAAATAATAAATGCTTCATCATTTTAATTTTTGTAAAAATAAGGGTAAAGAAAATTTGAGATGTGTGAAAATTTTGATTTGAAATAAAATTGAAATTTTCAATAATTGTTTGTTAACTGTATTTTTAATTTTTTTTTGAAAATTTATTACATATTTAGAAGCCTTCTATAAATGATTACATGAATTTTTTATCCTGCTAAAAGTGATCGGTGAAGGACTGACCACGGCGGACTGCCACCGTTCGTGACACGAACGGCTTAAATGGTGAATAAAATTTCTATTTCTATATAGCTACTAAGATTCATTTTAAACATTATTAGGTTTTTAATTTTTAGTCGGCTCAGATAGAGAATCTTCCATATTTGTTGCTTTACTGTATTCTGCTGCATTTTCTATTTTTTTCTTTCAAAGAAAATTTATTTCCCAATTATTCGTTTATTCTATAATAAGAGACTTAATTACGATTTGAGATAATTATAGTGGATTATTAATCAAGAAGCTATGAAAAAGCAAATCCTCACCTTCCTGCTTTTATTTATTTCCCTGATAATTTTTGCCAAAACAGAATTACCTGAATATGGGGCGATTGATAAAACCGACCTTCAGCTAAAAGAATGTGAATTCGATAAGGATGCTATAGCATACCAACTCATGTCGGCCGGGGATGTTTATTTCAAAGTAATTGAAGGGAATTTTAATATTATAACGGAGAGAAGAATAAGAATTAAAATTTTAAAGGATTCCGGCCTGAAAGAGGCAAATATCAAAATAAGATTTTTCAGTATGGGAGGCTATGAATCCATTAAAGATATTTCAGGTATCACTTACAATTTAGATAGTGCCGGAAATATACTTACCAGCAACCTTGGGAAATCTTCTATTGTTATAAAAAAAATAGACGACCAGGTTTCTGAAGTTTCCTTTACCCTGCCGGATGTAAAAGTCGGGAGTGTATTTGAGTATAAATTTACAGATGAAAAAAAATCAATTTCTAATATTGATAATTGGTATTTCCAGGATGATATTCCTACCCGTATCAGCGTTTACAGGGTTTTAATTCCTTCTATGTTTAAATTTTCTTCAAAATTATTTGCGTTCCAGGATGTAGCTCAGGAAGTAAATATTGTGAATGAAACCGCAAAGTATAAAAAATCCACACTTAATTATGAATCACAACTAAAAACATATACTTTAGAAAATATTCCGGCTTTAAAAAAAGAACCTTTTATGGGAGCTCAAAAAGATTATCTGCAAAGGGTAGTTTTTCAATTATCAGGTTTAAAATATAGTGACGGGGAAAATAAAGAATTATCTTCAACGTGGTCAGATATTACTACTTCATTGCTTAATAATGAAAACTTTGGTGGCCAGCTCTCTAAAAATCTCCCACACACAAAAAAACTCGATGAAGCTCTGAAATACATCACGGATGATTATAAAAAAATGGAGACTATTGATGATTTTGTAAGAAAAAAAATGAAATGGAATGGCGAAACAAGTATTTATTCATCCAACGCAATAAAAATCGCCTGGGACAAGAATTCAGGAAATACAGCTGATCTGAATTTAATATTGATCAACCTTCTGAGAGAAGCAGGAATAAAGGCCTATCCACTTATCGCAAGCACCAAAAATAACGGGACAGTAAATACCCATTATCCCTTTTTGCAGCAATTCAATATTACACTGGCCTACGTGGAGATTGGCGATAATAAATATATAATTGATGCTGCTGATAAGTACAACCCCGCAAGCCTCGTACCTTACAATGTCTTGAATAATGACGCTTATGTAGTGGACGCAAAAGAAGGCGGTTGGGTCGTTTTATCCAATAACAAAAATATTTATAAAAATATAGTTTCAATTGTCGCTCAAATAAATCCTGATGATTCACTGGCTGGTACGGCTACTATTAACAGTTATGGATATGCTAAAAATGAGAAATTAAAAATATGGGAAAAAGATACCAGTTCTTTTATAAAATATTATAGTGCATCAGACAGTACTTTGCAAATCAAAAATATAGAGGTTGACGGTATGGATATGGACTCAGTATCTTTAAGACAGAAATTTGATTTTGCTATGCCTTTATCTTCATCTGATGCAAAAGAATATTTTACAATCAACCTTTTCCAGGGATTTAACGCAAATCCATTCCTTGATACAGGCAGGGTAATGGATATTGATTTTAATTATAAACGATCCTATACTTTTGAAGGAAAAATTTCAATTCCTGATGATTATGAATTTGATCTTCCCAAAAGTATTCAAATAATGGTGCCTGATTCAAGTATCATTTTGAATCGTGATTTAAAAGTAGATAGCGGCACACTGGATTTCAGGATCACAGTGGACTTTACCAAATCCTATTATCATTCTAATGCCTACCCGCTTTTGCAGGAATTTTATAAAAAATTATACAGCGCACTGAATGAAAAAATAGGTGTTATGAGAAAAAGAAATTCGTGATGATCTTTTCAGATAAATTGATTTCCGGACTATCCCAATTGTGGTGAAAAAACCTGAAAAATACAATTATGTATTTCCAAATTATGTACTTTCGTATTACCCAAAACTAATATTACATGAGAAAACAAGCGCTTACCATTCTTTTATTATTTAACTCCCTGCTCCTTTTTGCGGGTAAAGAAATCCCGGCTTACGGGAAAATAGACAAATCTGATCTTCAATTAAAAGAATGTGAATTTGACAAAGATGCGGAAGCCTGTAATTTAATTTCTTATGGCGATGTTCACTATACTATATCTGGTGAAGACTTTAATATCATAACGGAAAGAAGAATCCGTATTAAAATACTAAAAGAGAAAGGGCTTGACGAAGCCAATATCAAAATAAGATTTTACAGTAGATCGAATTATGAGAATATTAATAGTATTTCGGGGCTTACTTATAATCTTGATAACTCAGGTAATATAGTTATTACTAAATTAGGAAAATCATCTGTTTATATAAAAGCTATTGACAAACAATATTCCGAAGTTTCTTTTACCTTACCAGATGTAAAGATAGGCAGTGTAATAGAATATAAATATACTGATGTAAAAAAATCTATAGACAACCTGGATGACTGGTATTTTCAGGATGACATTCCTACTCGTTTTAGCGAGTATAAGATTTTAGTTCCTTCTATATTCAAGTTTACCACACAGCTATTAGCTTATCAAAATGTGGAGCAGAAAGATGATAATCTCCCTCAAACCGCCGTATATGACAACCAGGTGATTAATTTTAATTCAGTTTCAAAAACGTATATACTAAGAAATATTCCGGCAATCAGGGATGAACCTTACATGGGCGCTCCTAGGGATTATTTGCAAAGAGTAATATTTCAGTTGTCGCAAATAGACTTTGGTGATGGTGTTGTAAGAGATATAAGATCATCGTGGCCAAAGCTTTCAAAGGAACTGCTCGATGATGACGACTTTGGATTACAGCTCAAAAAAAATATTCCTCATACAAAAGGCCTTGATGACTCTTTAAAAAATGTACAGGATGATTATAGTAAAATGGTATTAATTCATGATTACGTACGCCGGAATATGAATTGGAATGGTTCAGAAAGTATTTACTCAATGGATGGGGTGAAATCGGCGTGGGATAAAAAATCAGGTAATAATACAGAGATCAATCTGATCCTCATTAATCTTTTAAGAGACGCGGGCCTTAAAGCATACCCGCTCCTGGTAAGTACAAAAGATAATGGAGAAGTGAATGTTTTGTATCCTTTTTTACAACAATTCAATAATACAATGGCTGCGGTAGTAATAGGCGACAAAAGATACATTTTAAATGCGGCAGATAAATATAATCCGGCTTACCTCATACCTTATGACGTATTAAATTCTGAAGGATTTGTTGTGGATGAAAATAATGGTTCATGGATAAATTTAACCGACGATAAAGATGCATTTAAAAATAATGTTTCATTTATTGCTGAAATTACTCCCCAGGACTCAATGACTGGAAGTGTCACTATTTACAATTATGATTACTCAAAAAATATAAACGTAAAAAAATGGATTGAGGATAAAAGTAATTTTACAGATTCATATACTCAATATTATTCGGGTATGCAAATTAATAACCTGAAAGTTTCCGGCCTTAATGAAGATACAAAACCTTTAACACAGAAATTCAATTTCTCAATGCCGGTAAAATCATCGGGCGATTATGAATATTTTACATTAAACCTTTTCCAGGGATTGGAAAAAAATCCTTTTATTGCAGATCAAAGAACTACAGACATCGAATTTAATTATAAGCAATCTTACACCATCACAGGTAAGATATTCATTCCTGATAATTATCAATTTGATGATCTTCCTCAAAATCTTAAAATGATCATGCCTGATTCAAGTATTATCCTGACGCGGCTTTTGCAGTCAGGTGCCGGCTCACTGGATTTCAGGATTACGCTGGATTTTACAAAGTCAACGTATGGTGCAAAAGAGTATCCTTTTTTGCAGGAGTTTTATAAAAAATTATACAGCATCCTCAATGAACAAATTGTGATTAAGAAAAAAACAAATTCCCAATGAAAAGTTTTTTTATTTTTGTGATGTTGTATTCTTTCATACATCCCTGTTTTTCTCAAATAAACATCCTGGACGCTTCTACTCTTAATGCAAAACTCATAGAAAATTCACACAGCGTTAAAAGAGAAGAAAAAATAGATTTCGAAGTAAAAGATATAGATCAGGCTTTTCTCCACGTTCACCAGGTTTTTACTGTGCTAGATGCTGAAGGAGAAGATGTGTTGTATTTTATTAAACATTCTGACAATTTCTGCAAGCTCACAGATGCGGAAATAAAAGTGTTTGATGCTACCGGGAAGCCCGTAAATAAATATAAGATGAAGGAAATGAATTCGCAGGCGACAGGCGACGGACTGGTGCCGGATGGAAAAGTTTATTATTTTCAGGTGGCGGCGCCATCCTATCCTATCACAGTACAGTATGATTATGAAATGAAATTCAAAGGCACAATTAATTACCCTGATTACCGTATTGAAAAACCATGGCAATCTGTGGAGCATTCAAGTTATACCGTTGATATTCCTGCCAGCCTCGACCTGAGATATAAGCCACAGGACATATCTCTAAATCCTGTAATTACAGAAAAAGAGGGAAACAAAATTTATTCATGGGAAGTAAAAAACCTGGATGCTGTTGATGATGAAGAAGGCTCAGTTAGTTATGAAAGTAATTTCCCTGCTATCTTGATTAGTCCCAATAAGTTTTCTATGGATGGAAATGAGGGTGACATGAGTACATGGCAGAATTTTGGTAATTGGTACGCAAGCCTCTCACAAGGTTCTATCAATCTTTCTGATGAAACCAAATCATTTATAAGAGAGATGGTAAAAAATATACCTGGTAAGGATGAAAAAATTAAAAGAGTATATAAATATTTACAAACTAATTTCAGATATGTAAGCATCCAACTCGGAATCGGGGGTTATAAACCGTTTGATGCCAATTTCGTAGATGCTAAAAAATATGGAGATTGTAAAGCGCTTACTAATTATATGCAGGCATGTCTTGATGCGATAGGCATTGTAAGTTATCCTGCATTGATTAATGCGGAGTATGATAAAGCTCCGGTGGATCCCGGTTTCCCACACAATTCATTTACACACGTGATCCTATGTGTTCCTGATAACAAGGATACCACCTGGCTCGAGTGTACCAGTTCTGTCACTGATGCAGGTGTATTAGGTAGCTTTACAGAAAACAGAAACGCTTTGCTGATTACGCCCGGAGGCGGAGTACTTGTTTCCACACCAAAAAGCAAAGCATCAGAAAATACATTTGAACTTACTACAAAAATAAAATTGAATGAGGATGGATCTGGTGAAACCAAAAGCATTCTGAAAGCGTGCGGTGAATACAAAGAAAATTTATTGTCCAATGTGATGGATGAAAAGAAAGATGACCAGAAAAAATATTTGGTAAGCTCTTTGGGCTTTTTGCAACCGGACGATTTTGATTTTAAGAGCGACCGGAAGGATGATTCAGTAAAAACCACTTTCCAATTAGACATTGAACAAATACCTTCTTTTACTGCAGGAAGTAAAATGTTTTTAAACCCCAGGATTTATAAATTATGGAATAGCAAACTGCCTTCGCCTGAAGACCGTACCAAACCATTTTATTTTCCCGGACCATTTATTAAAAAAGATACTACCGTTTATTTATTGCCTGAAAATTATACTGTTGAAAATCTTCCAAAAGCCAGGGATATTTCATTTGACTACGGAGTTTTTAAAACTAATTATTGGTATGATGAAAAAGCAAATACTATAACTTCTATTGCATTTCTTGAATTAACACACAACATAATACCTGCAGAAAAATTTGCAGCAGTTTACAAATTATTTGGTTACGTAACTGATGAATACAACGAGAAGATAGTGATTAAAAGAAAATAGAAATGCCGGTAATTTATTTGTTTACTGTATTTTTTAAAATAAAATCATTCACTGCTACCCTTCTCCCCTACAAACCAATGTTCTTTGTTTTTGAATAAAACATTAAAGGTGGTGAGTGTTCCGTAAATGCGCGTAATGTATTGCTGAAGATTTACTTTTTCTTCATCGCTCAAAATTCTATGTGCATTGATTTGTTGTTCCATCACTCTTATTCTATCCCGCAGCATCACTATTTTGTGAAAGAAAATATCTATCGGAACTTCTTTTGCTTTTTGTGTTTTATCTGCTGGTTGTAATAGCATAGTGCCACCTTTCCAGCGATCGCCAAGCGGAACTATCTCTGATGCATCACTCCACAGCCTTAATATTTTGAGCAATGATTTTTCCACATCGCTGGTAGTCTCTAATTCTACAGTTACATTTTCAGGGATAATTTCCTCAAGTTTATTATCTGTTTTATCAATCTCTTTGATACCATCGCTGATAAAAGATATAAGATAAGTTGCCAGGCGCACGCCTACCACTACTCCCGGGCCGTACTGAGGATGTTGAAGCCTTGTGCCTACTCCAAGTATTAATTGTTCCATGATAATTTCTTTTGGTGATAAAAGAATAATTTTAAAAAATTATAGAATTTTTTTTGAATAAAAATAAAAATCCCGTTACAATATTTTAATTCCTTTTTCCTCTATTTGCTTAGAGACAGAACCATATACCTGGCTACGCACTTCTTCTGATTTGTTAACATCCATACACCAGAAATATATTTTTAACTGCGTGGATTGTGAAGTGATGGTATTAATAAATATTTCGGGATCTTTTTGAGCGAGCACCTGGGGTGAAGACTGAATAATTTCAATAATGGCTTTGCGTGTTTCATCAGAAATTCCCAACTTATCAATATTAAATGTAAGATCTATTCTTATATAATTATTGCTTAAGCTCCAGTTCACAAAATTATGAGATAATATATCTCCGTTAGGTATGATTACTTCTGCACCCTCAGCTGTAAGTAAGGTGCTGGAACGCATGGTTATTTCTTTTACACGGCCTTTTTTATCTCCTATTTCCACTGTATCCCCTATTCGTAGTGTACGGTCAAAAATTAAAATAATTCCCGATACAAAATTGTTTACAATATTTTGTAATCCCAGTCCGATACCCACACTTAAAGCGCCTAAAATCACTGTGATCCTATCTATCGGAAGTCCCGATGCGACTACAGCTAATAAAAATCCTGCTACCAAAAGTACAAGCCTCGTAATCATTAATCTTGAACGCTGGCTTTTATTATTAAATGATGAATCGTCGCCTACGTCCCCAAAAAAATAAGCTATATATTTTTGTAAAAAATTAGCGATCCACAAAATGGCAAGAAACAGGATGATGCCACCTAATGTAAAAGAAAAACTTCCTATAGTGTGGGATGTAGAAAGTAACTTCATTATTTTAAATGAAAGTAACTGATAGACATTCAAATTGGTGGTAAAAACGATCAGCCATATTATAACTGCAAAAAAAGTGACTGCGCGTGAGATGCCTTTAGCAACTTCTGCGTGATCAAAATTCTCTTTATAGTCTTTGCGTACCCTGCTACATTGAATCTGAAGCAAGAAAGCTTCTGTTATAGCCTGAACAAAAACGATTAAACCCACAGTTTGTATAAGTGAATAAGTGCCCGTAGAACTGAATATCTGCATCAGAGTAACGCGGCCAAATAAATTACAAAGTATCGCGAGCAGATTGAAAAAGGTAAAAATCACTACGGTCAAAAACAACACTTTGTGATCCGAATAATGTTTTTTAAATTTTAATAGTGCAAAAACGCCAAGAATAAATGAAGCGCTGTTAAGGATGAAAGACAGCCATCTGTTCAAATAGAAAGGAAGTCCAAGATATTTTGAAAAAGCCTGCACTAAAAATAATAGGATAAAAAAGATCCAGAAGAAAAATAAGTTACCCGGAAGTCTTTTCCGAAAATAAACTGTAAGCGCTATCATTAATAGGAATTCTATTAACTCCACATACACTATGGGAGCATTCAGATCGAACAATGGCGCCAGATTGAGCATGAATATCAGAGATGCAAAAACAGGGAATGTATTAATGTATCTAAAATGAAACGGTTGTAACAAATCTAATTGTTCTCTTTTCTTAAGGCTTCTGAAATTAAAAAATAACCAAAAGAAAAAGACCAATCCTGTTAAAAAGAGCAGCAATAATTGATTATGAGTATGCGAAAAATAATACTGGGTGATTTTTTTTTCTGAGGCAACAGTATTTTTAAATTGTGCGGAGAATGACTTTTGGATTTTCGGCTTATTTTGCTCCCACAAATAATTTCTTTCTTTACCAAAAGCCTGGTCCCCCGTTATTTGTGCAGTGCTTATTGCCTGCAATTGTAGCTCGTCAGTCGAGATCAGGTTATCTGAAGTACGTGCCAGTGTATTATCAATAAGTACATTCATATACTTTATCAGGCTATCGGCTTTCTTCCATTTTCCACGTAGTTGTTGCAACTGAGGTTTGAAAGAAGCGCGCAAAAGAGAATCCTTGAAAATATGTCTTATCACTGTATCCTTTCGAAGATCAAAAATTTGTCTTTTAATTGAATCGAGGGTGCTATCGTAAACATGAAGTTCTGAGGCAAATTCTTTGGTATCCTTATGTATTTGCCCCAATAAAATAGTAAACATTTGAACATTGCGGATATTAAGTCCCTTGTTATTGGAATTGAGTCTTTGTTTTATAATACTTATCGCAGTATCATCTTCATCCATACGCTCGTTCATAGCATTGATGACAGGTAAAGGTTGTGCCGTAAGAGATGCTTTATTTAGCGCCTGGAACATACGCTCAATACTCATCAAATAATCATTTCGGGTAAGTGTATCATCATTGGAAAATAAAGAAGACTCCCACGATTTTTTGGGTGCTTTTATAGTATCTTTTACCTGTGCAGATGTGCTCACACAGGTTAAAGCAAAGAGGCTAACAAGAAAATATAATTTCATATAAATGGTTCAGAAGAAATATAAAAATACAGTAACAGAATGATTGTACATAATTTATTGGTATCAGTTATTCCAGCTTTCCTCCGAAAAAACAGGACCAAAAGTTCACAAACTCAAAAAACGCGGCAAGTTAAAAAAGAAAATCAAAATCCTTACTATTTGTTAATTTACTGAAGTTGAGCAAGTCCATTTATGAGAGATAATCCCCTGGTAGTATTAATTGCAGAAATCTTTTATGTTAATTTTAATAATTATCTGCGCGAGTAAACAAGATTAATTAAAAATTTTACAAAAAAATTATCTATTGTTTTTTTAAATACTTTACTTTGTTATCTGAAAACTATTTATATGAAAAAAAACATTGCAAATTATCTGTACCTGTATCTCTTTATAATGATACTTGGCTCATTCATTTCTTCTTGTAAGAAAGATAACGGGGGCTCGTCTTCCGGTAACGGAACTACCCAATTATCTGACGCTGATTCCTTAAAATATCTGATGTACGGGACCATGCAGGTAAGTTTTGTAAATGGAGGCAGAGATACTACCAACGCTCTTCCTACTTATTATTGGTACAACGATATCCCTAAATTAAATCCGCTAAGTTCTACTTATGATTCTGCTGATATATTGTTAGCGGACATGAAGAATTATGCTATAAATCCATCTACAGGCAATCCTTATGATAGATATAGTTTTCTGGATAAGACAGGCGCTGTTGCCGAAGAAATACAACAAGGTGTAAGTGGAGATTTAGGAATGCAGGTTACTTATGCAACTGATGCAAATGGAAATTATTATCTTTTTGTTTTGTATGCTGATAAAAATTCACCCGCCGGATTGGTAGGAGTTACACGCGGATGGCAAATTACAGCTATAAATGGGAGTAGTAATATATCTTATGATGGCAGCAATGGTCCCAATGTAACCTCGGTGGTCAATGCAGTTTATAATGACCCAAGTTCATCATTTACATTTTTAAAACCTGATGGCACCACTGTAACCTATACACTTACACAAGCGGTTTACAATATCAACCCGGTTTTATTTGATACTGTTTTTAATGTAGCAAACCAAAATGTAGGCTATTTTGTATTTAATACTTTCTCGGATGTATATGATAGTTCCGGAAACCCAACCCTTACCAAAACCGAGCTTGATAGGGTATTCAGTGAGTTTGAAGCAGCAAATGTTTCTTCAGTAATTGTAGATGAAAGATATAATGGAGGCGGATCTGTAGAAACATCACAATATATCGACAGCCTTTTAGCGCCATCAACGGTAACAGGAAAAGTATTGTACAACATATACTATAATGATAAATTAACTGCTTATGCGGCCCAAAACCCGGGTTTCCTTCCTGGTCAGGTACTTTTCAATGGCGGTGGAACCTTAAATTTGAATAATGTATTTTTTATAGGAACAAGCAGTACAGCTTCCGCGGCTGAGCTGACGATTAATGATCTAAAACCATATAGGAATGTAAAATTAGTAGGCGATACCACTTATGGTAAGCCCGTTGGTTTCTTTGCATTTTCTCTTGACGATTATAGTGCCACAGGCCAGGAACAACATTTGGCAGATTTATACGCGATTAATTTTGAAACAAAAAATGCCAATGGTATAGGTGGTTACTTTACCGGTTTATTTCCGGACGGCCTTGCAGTTGATTATGTTGATGTGCCGTGGGGGAACGCTAATGACGATAATCTCGTGAAAATATTTAGTTATCTTAATACAGGCGCTTTTGGACGCTTTGCTCCACAGGAAAGAATGGCACAAGATAAATCTTTGCGATTATCTATGCCTTCATCTATGCCTTCTTTACGTTTCAATGGAATGGTAGATTATAAACACAGCCGTCAACTTAAAGCCTCAATAAATAAAAGTATAAGCTTAAGAAAAGCGCATAAATAAATTACAATAAGTTTTTTCGCAGAATTCCTCCCTGTTCAATAGCGATTTATTAATCCGCTTAGATTTGGGAGGAATTTTTTTGAGAAAAAGAAATCTCAAACATTAAACGATAATCGGCATCCGATAGCGATGCCATTCATTTTTTTTGAATCAATAGTCAAAAAAAATATTCGTAACTTGATTTCCAATTTTCAATCCCTCATCTTTTAAAAAATATTTTTATGCGTCGCAGAAATTTCTTGCAAAATTCGATGCTTACTCTGGGAGCATTAACTTTGGGAAAACAAAAAATATTAAAAGCCATGTTAGTAGATCCCTGGAAGATAACCATGCTCACAGACGAAATTGGAATATTTACCGAAAGAGGCGGAACCATTGCGTTTCATTTTTCAAAAGATGGGATCACTGTTGTGGATGCGCAGTTTCCTGATACAGCACAACATCTTATTGATGAGCTGAAAAAAAGAAACGACGAGCCATTTCGGTTATTGATAAATACGCATCACCATGGCGATCATACTTCGGGAAATATTGTTTTTAAAGATTTGGTAAAAAGAGTACTTGCCCATGAGAATTCATTGGACAATCAAAAAAGAGTTGCTATTACTAATAAAACGGAAGACAAACAATTATATCCCAACCAAACCTTTGAGGAAACCTGGAATGAGGATATTGGAAAAGAAAAAATCACCTTATATTATTATGGAGCCGCTCATACCAATGGGGATAGTATCACTCATTTTGAACAGGCTAACATCGCACATATAGGCGATTTGGTTTTTAACCGTCGTCATCCATTTGTAGATCGAAGCGCCGGTGCTAATATAAAAAGTTGGATAAATGTTTTGGATTTGGCAATGAAAAAGTTTGATAATAAAACCATTTTCATTTGCGGGCATTCAGGAAATGATTATGATATAAAAGGATCAAAAGATATGTTGCTTGCTTTCCATGATTACCTTGGCAATGTTTTGAAATATGTAGGAGATGAAATAAAATCCGGAAAAACAAAAGAAGAAATTTTAAAAACTACCGAAATTCCAGGCTCGCCTGAATGGGGAAGAGATGGAATAGAACGACCGTTGGATGCGGCTTATGAAGAATTAAGGACCAGTTAGTTTTAGAAATGAAGGTCGCTTTTACTGAACTCCCTTATTTGATAAGTCTTATTCTCTTCGCTTTACGGAGTATATAGCAAAAGGAAAATGACAATTTATCAGGTATTTGCAACGCAAATCTTAAAGTATTATTATCATTATTTTGTAAAAACTTGCATTTATAAATTAATTTTTTTAATTTTGTAACAATCCTTCTCCCGATAAACTAGTCTTGTAATCTGAATTTTTTCCAATCTTCCTTAGAATCCTTTATTATTTTTTTAATATTTAAAATTTAGGTTTATGAAAAAGATTCACTCAATCGAATTGCACGACACATTCGTTGCTATTGGGATTATTTTAACCTTTTTTGCTTTAATGGCCGCTATTGCATACCTGACAGGTATGTAAAAAGAGAATCCACAAGAAAGATTAAAAACTCAATTTATTAAAATGGCATAAGTACTTACTTGTGCCATTTTTTATTTTTACCTATTACAAAAAACCGGAAATTTAAATTCATTTACATCAAAAATTTCCAGGCAATAGTTTTAAAAATAAGTAAAGAATATTTACGTGGACAATCAATTTTACTTTATGGATATTTGTAAAAAAATTCAGAATGAGAATTGCAATAAATGGAATGGGGCGCATAGGCCGCCTTTTATTCAGAAGATTGATGGAAGACGAACAGTTTGAGGTAGTAGCTGTTAATGATATTATGCCTGTTGAAAACCTGGCATATCTTTTAAAATACGATTCAGTGTATGGCACTTATCAAAGTCAAATAAAAATTAAAGACCAATCACTCATCATTAATGAAAAGAAAATTATTTATATTCAAAATGCAGATCCCGAAAAACTTCCGTGGAAAGAATTAAATATAGAGGTAGTGCTTGAATGTTCGGGGAAATTTTCGGATTTTGCTGCTGCTTCAAAACACATAATGGCGGGTGCAAAAAGAGTATTGCTCTCTACCACAGGTGCAAATGATGTTCCTTTGTTGGTTTACGGCTACAATCAAAATGGATCTATTGATAAGATAGATATTTTATCTCCGGGCGGCTGCATGACAAATTGTTCCGTACACGTGCTTTACATTTTAAATTCAATAGGAATTAAATCTGCGCATATCAATATTCTTCATTCATATACTTCAAGGCAATCATTGGTAGACACTTCACATCAGCAATTTCGAAGAGGCAGAGCTGCTGCCGAATCTATTATTCCTGTACCCATTGATTTGCATAAATCATTGAATCGTTTATTACCAGGGATAAAAAATAAAATAAACACATATTCAACCAGGGTTCCGGTTGCTAACGGAGCTATGGCCGATTTTAGCATTCAGTTAAAGAATAATGTTACTGTGGATGAAATCAATAAATTGTTTAAAACCGCTTCGCAAACAGAATACAAAGGTATCCTTGACTATACCGAAGAACCATTAGTATCTCTTGATATAAAAGGGAATACTAATTCCTGCATTATTGATGGTACACAAACATCTGTAATTGAAAATCATGTAAGAGTAGTTGCATGGTTCGACAATGAATATGGCTTTACCAGTCGCATGATTGATTGGCTGAGGTATTGGGGGAAATAAGAACTTACGGATGTTTGCCTCTTGCGTTACTTTCTCAAATTGTGGGTTTCACGTATCCTAGTCAAAATTATGTAAAACAGATACACAGTAAACGAATAAATAACTGCGATACCTATTTCCTGAAGAGGAAAAGAGAATATTAAATTACCTGGAAACCAAAAGCATAAGGATCATCGTCAGCATCAATAGAAATCGTATTATAGCCATAAATTTTTGCCCATCCTTCTATAGATGGCCTGATAGCGGGTTTACCGTCAACAAATAATTCTTCCTCAATCCGTCCTATAAACTTACTTCCAATAATACTTTCATGAACAAACTCTTCACCCTTTTTTAATTTTCCTTTCGCATACCATTGCGCCATTCGAGCCGAAGTTCCTGTTCCGCATGGAGAACGGTCAATCGCTTTATCTCCATAAAAAACCGCGTTGCGTGCAGTTGAGTTTTTATCTAAAACTTTTCCTGTCCATAAAATATGAGAACAGGAATGAATGGTTGAATTTTCAGGATGAATAAATTCATTTTCTTCATTGATCCTCTTCCTCATTTCCCTGCTCCAGGCAATCAATTGGCCAGCAGTATAATTTTCAAGTCCTTTAAAATTTTCCTGGACATCCACGATTGCATAATAATTTCCTCCGTAAGAAACATCTACTTTTAATTTTCCCAAACCAGGACATTCTACTTCGATATTTTCGGCAGTAAGAAAAGAGGGAACGTTTGTTAATCTTACAGAAACAACCTTTTTATCTTTTCGTTTATACGTTACTGTTACCAATCCAGCTGGAGTTTCCATCAACACAACGCCGGGAGTTTTTGGCTGAATTAGTTCTTCTTCGATCGCAATGGTTATTGTTCCTATTGTTCCATGGCCACACATAGGAAGGCAACCACTTGTTTCAATAAATAAAACGCCCATATCATTTTTAGGATCGCATGGCGGATACAAAATACTGCCACTCATCATATCATGGCCTCGTGGTTCAAACATCAATCCTTTTCTTATCCAGTCAAATTCTTTTAAGAAATGCTGCCTTTTTTCGCTCATGGTATTTCCTTCTAATGCAGGGCCACCGTCAGCAACTAACCGAACGGGATTACCACATGTATGCGCATCTATGCAATGAAATACAGAACCGCCGAATCGTTGCAAAGTTGAGTTGGGATATTTTTTGGTGATGGGATTAGATTTCATTTTATATTAAGATTTCTCACCAATTTTGTAAACTAATGCTATTTATTTTTTTAAAATGATTGTCTCTGGTAACAACAATTAATTCGTATTGCCGTGCTATTGCCGCAATCCAAATATCATTTTCAGGAATTGGTTTTCCAATTTTTCGTAACTCTGTTTTTATATTTCCATAATTGATTGCGGTTTCTTCATCTATCAATAACACATTGTAATTGCTCGTGACTTTTTTTATTTCTTTAATGTTTTTTTGTACATGAGTAGAAAATGTTGCTCCATAATACAATTCACCCACTACAATAACCGGAATATGAACTTCTTCTGCTTTTTCAATTTTATTAGCGATAGCAGTCTCTCCCTGAAGCCAAGCTATAATTATGTTAGTATCCAATAAATATTTATTGCCAATCATCCGGATGAATTTGTTCGCAGGATTCGTTAATTGCTTCAGACATTAAATCTGCATCTTCTTTACTCCAGACACCAACAAAATTGTGTGCGGATAAAGATTTTTTTTGCCCTTCTAACTTAGCATTTTTTAAAACCTTTTCTAATTCCAGCAAGGTATCTTCATTCCTTATTTTTAATACCTTTTCAATCAGATTTATTTTTCTTGTTTCTGAATACATTCTATACCTCCTTTTTATTTAGGTAAAAATAAGAACTAAAATTTATGCTCAAAAAGTTCATTTTTGAAGAAATTTTCTCTACCAAAATATATTTTGGATAATAAATTTTATAGAGCAAAATTACAATTTGCATTTGAGTTCAGGCATAAAGTAATTATTCATAATTTACCTCAATTAACCACTTCCTTAGTTAATCCATTATTCACCGTCCGCCAGATATGCAATGGATTTTCATTTTTTAATTCATCCGGCAATAATTTATTTTCCCAATTCTGAAACGCGATTGGCCTGGCAAAACGCTTGATTCCATCCGCACCAACTGAGGTAAATCTGAAATCAGTCGTTGCCGGAAATGGGCCGCCATGCTGCATGCTCAGGCAAACTTCTACTCCGGTAGGAACTCCATTTAAAATAAATCTTCCACAAATATTTTTTACGGCTTCTACCAATTCCTCATTAGAAAGAAAATCATTATCAGTGGCCATCAAAGTAGAAGTTAATTGCCCTTCCAAATGTTTTGCCACCTCAATCATTTCCTTAATGTCATTACATCGAATCACCAATGAATAGGGACCAAATACTTCCTGGTGCAAAACGGAATTATTTAAAAAATCCTTTCCTGACGCTGTTGCCACAGTTGGTGTTCCCTCATTCTCTTTTTTAGGTGTATCAGAAACAGAAACCGTCGTCACATTCTGTTGTTGCAAAGCCTTATCTCTTTTTTCATCAAAAGCTTTTGCAATGCCGGGATGCAACATTTTTGCAGGTGCTATTTTCTCTATTTCCTTGCCAACAGTTTCAATAAATTTTTTCAGATCATCTCCTTCTATTCCTATGATCAATCCGGGATTGGTACAAAATTGTCCGACACCCTGTGTAATAGAACCGGCATAAGTTGTAGCAATTTCCTCGGAAGAGCTTTTCAATTTTTCAGGCAATAAAAAAACAGGATTGATACTTCCCATTTCTGAAAAAACAGGAATTGGAACTTTACGTTGGTTTCCCCAGTCAAACAATTGTTTTCCTCCGCCAAGTGATCCTGTGAAACCAACGGCTGTGGTGTACTCATGCATTACCAATGCTTTCCCTACTTCAACACCTGCTCCATGAATATGGGAAAAAATACCTTTCGGCAATTTTTGTTTGTTTACTGCATTTAAAATTGACTTAGCCACTTTTTCAGAGGTTTGTGCATGTGCAGGATGCGCTTTTACAATCACAGGACAGCCTGCAGCAAAGGCACACGCTGTATCGCCGCCTGCAGTTGAATACGCAAATGGAAAATTACTTGCGCCGAAAACAACCACCGGACCAAGAGGAACCAGCATTTTTCTGATGTCTTGCTTTGGTGGTTTCCTGTCAGCAATAGCTGTATCTATTCTTGCTTCTAACCATTCGCCACTTTCTGCTGCCGCGCCATATTGATTCAATTGAAAAATAGTCCTGGCCAATTCTCCTTTTAATCGCGCTTCGGGTAAATTGGTTTCTTTCATCGCTGATTCAACTAATTCATGTTCATTATTTTTTAATTCTTCCCCGATTGCGCGCATAAAATCAGCGCGTTTTTTTAATGGCATCTTTCTATATTGATGGAATGCCAGCCAGGCATCCGCCATAGCTTTATTGATTTCTTCTGAAGTTGCATCTGTAAACATGATATTTATTTTTTGGGTAGGGGCAATCCCTTGCGGTTGCCCTTTTTGGGCACGGGTAAACCGTGCCCCTACGTTATTATATTTTTATTGCAAGATAATCAGGAAGTTTCGGTCTTGAAGCAATTCCATCGTTGATGGTCTTTAAAATATTTGCTCGCTCCTCTCCTTCCAGAATAAGCCGCGGAGCACGCACCGCCTCACTTCCAATGCCCACTTGTTTTTCTGCCAACTTTATATATTGTACCAGTTTGGGATGAATATCCAATTCAAGCAAGGGCATAAACCAACGATAAATTTTCGTTGCCTCTGCCATTCTTCCTGCTTTCACTAACCGATAAATCGCTACCGTTTCCTTTGGAAATGCACAAACCAATCCTGCCACCCAACCATCAACACCCAAACAAAGTTCTTCCATCGCAAGCGTATCCACACCACATAATATTTTGTATCGGTTTCCAAAGCGGTTCCTCATTCTTGTAACATTGGTAACATCTCTTGTAGATTCTTTTACTGCCTGTATATTTTTACATTCTGTTAATTCATCAAACATCTCCAAAGTAATCAGTGTTTTATAGTCTACCGGGTTATTATAAATGATTATGGGCAAATCGGTAGAACCGGCAATTGTTTTAAACCACTGCACTGTTTCTCTATGATCACTCTTATAACGCATCGGTGGCAAAGCCATCAAACCCTGTGCTCCCCAGGTTTTCGCATATTCCGCCTGTTGCAATGCTTCGCACGTGCTTCCTTCTGCAATGTTTAAAATCACCGGAATTTTTCCAGCAGCTTTATCAATGGCAAACTTTACTAATTTTTCTTTTTCATCTGTAGTTAACACACTCGATTCACCCAAAGTGCCTCCCAAAATAATACCATCAATTCCCGCATCAATTTGTGCATTTAGATTTTTTTCAAATAATGACAAATCAAGTTTATCATCTGAGGTAAATTTTGTGGTAAGCGCAGGATAAATTCCTTTCCATGATATCGACATAGTTTTTTTTATCAAAGATAAAAAACTTGTAGTTGTGGATATGATAAGAGTTAGAGAAAAAATAGTTTTATAAAACATGATTTAATCCCTTTTCAAATAATGCCCAAAAGGGTTTTTTAGGTTTCATATATTTTAATCCAAAAGCCATGATACTTTTTTCTTTGATATAATGAATTGCCTCGGGTATAGAATCAGTAACGACATACAGTTTTTGATCATTCTTTGATATCGTTCCTTCTTCCAACATTTTTTGGGCATGTTTAATTATATGCTGATAGAATTCCCGGTCAAAAATAATAATAGGAAACATTTCAATTTTCCTGGTCTCAATTAAAGTGATAGCTTCAAAAAATTCATCCAGTGTTCCAAATCCGCCAGGCATCACAATGAATGCATACGAATATTTCATCAGCAACATTTTGCGAACAAAAAAATATTTTATATCCACCCATTTATCAACATAGGGATTAGGTTTCTGCTCATGTGGCAATATAATATTGCAGCCTACACTTTTACCTCCCGCATCTTTCGCTCCTCGGTTTGCTGCCTCCATAATGCCCGGGCCTCCTCCGGTCATAATGGTAAATCCAAGTTTCGCTATTTCACCGGAAAGTTCCCTTGCCTGCTTATAAAAAGGATGGTCTTCTTTAAAACGGGCCGATCCAAAAATGGTGACACAAGGCCCTACAAAATGTAGTGCCCTAAAGCCTTTTATAAATTCAAAGAAAACACTTAGAGCATATTTAAAATTTTTCCAGCGATCCTGGTGCCCATCAAAAAAGCGAATTTCAGTTTTGGTTTTACGAGTTTCCTGTATCATTGAATTATTTTATTCAAACTTAGGGGATTTGAATTTCTCTTAATTGATTTTTTTAATACTATTTGAAAATGAAAGATTAAATATAAATCCAGATCCGATATCTATCGGATTTCTTTGTTTACTGTTCATCTTATTTTTTGAAATAAACAATTTATACAGGAATAAGATAATAAATAATTGCGCTATTTAATTAACTTACATTCTCAATTCTAAAATATGGCTCAGGAAAAAAGCCCTAAAGCAAAACGAAATAAATTCCTGAAATTTTTATCCATCCTTGGCCCCGGGCTTACCACAGGCGCTGCTGATGACGATCCCTCCGGTATAGCAACCTATTCTCAAACCGGCGCTCAATTTGGCTACGGACAATTATGGACAGCATTTTATATGCTTCCGCTTATGATGGGCGTGCAGGAAGCATGCGCAAGAATAGGAATGGTAACAGGTAAAGGAATAGCCGCCATTGTGAAAGAACATTACAATGCAAAAGTGTTGTATGCCGTTGTAGGCCTCGTTGTAATTGCCAACGTGATCAATATTGGGGCAGACATTGGCGCGATGGCTGCTGCCGCAGCATTAATAATTCCATTGCCTTTTGTAGTATGGACATTACTTTTTACTACAAGCATTTTAATACTTGAAATATTTACAACTTATAAAGTGTATGCAAGAATATTAAAATGGCTGGCACTTTCTTTGCTCGCGTATCCCGTTACCGTCTTTATTGTAAAAATGCCGTGGCTTACTGTTCTCAAAGCGACTTTTATTCCGCATATTGAATTTAATTTCGCATTCTTTTTTATCATCACGGGCGTTCTGGGCACCACCATTTCTCCCTATATGTTTTTTTGGGAAACTTCCCAGGAAGTAGAAGAAGTGAAAGAAAAAAAATGGATAAAACATGGTTTGCCGTCTATCAGGCAAAGTAATATTCGCACGATGCGGATTGATAATAACGCGGGGATGCTCATTTCTGAAATTACAACCTGGAGCATCCTGGCAGTAGCCGGAACGGTATTGCACAATAGCGGCGTTACAGACATTAAAACCGCTGCTGACGCGGCTAAAGCACTCGAGCCGCTCGTTCATTCTTTTCCGCACGCGGGTTATTTATCCAAATTAATTTTTTCTATTGGTATTATAGGATTAGGATTTTTAGCCGTTCCTGTTCTTTCCGGTTCCGCTGCGTATGCGGTTTCTGAAGCAGTAAACTGGAAATCTGGATTAAATTTAAAATTAAGAAAAGCACATGGCTTTTATGGTATTATTACCATTGCTACGCTTATTGGTTTAATCATCAATTTTGTTGGAATTGATCCTGTAAAAGCGCTGGTGTATTCTGCTGTATTGAATGGCGTAGCTGCAGTACCACTCATTTTTCTTATCTTAAAAATATCTGTGAATAATAAAATTATGGGAGAATATAAAGGCGGATTACTTTCAAAAATAATTTTATGGATTACTTTCCTTGCTATGGGATCTGCAGCGATTGCTATGTTTTATATGATGGGAAAACAATGAAGAATCAGCAATCAGCCATCAGCTATCAATAAACCAACAAATAAACCAGATTCCGAATTGACCATTTAACCATTCAACCATCCAATCATCTCCTTAGCATTTTTTATTGCAGCGCCGCCCATAGTGTTATTAAAATAGATAAACGCTTTTTTTATTTTAGCTGAAGACTGGATTGTTTTCACAATCTCTTTTAAAAATGCAGTATTGTAAGTGGATTGATACAATTTAGGCACACCGTGCATTCTGTAATAAAACAAAGAAGTATTTTCAATAATTTTATCAGGTAATCGTGGATGGCTCATTCCTGAAAAAGTAATTTTATTTTTGCCCAACTTTTTATACACTTCTTCATTCCACCAACTTATATGCCTGAACTCAACAACGTTTGAAAATTGTGGATTGAAATTATTAATTATTTTTTCAAGCCTCTCCAAAGTATATTCAAATGATGGCGGAAACTGAAATAAAATACAGGCAGCTTTTTCTTTCAATCCTTCAGCAACTGTGTTATAAAAATCAGAAAGCAATTGTTCACAATCATTCATCTTTTTGTAATGAGTTATTAGCCGCGGCGCTTTTACAGAAAAAGTAAAATCCGTTGCACACCTTTGATACCAGCTTTGTAGCATCGCCAATTCAGGAAACCTGTAAAAAGTTACATTAAGTTCAAGTGTATTGAAATGTTGAGAATAATATTCGAACCACAATCTTTGAGGAACAGTTTTAGGATAAAATATCCCTTTCCAATCTTTATAAGAAAACCCTGAACATCCGATGTGCCATTGTATCATGCAATTTTATTCTCAAATAACATGCCTTGAAACAAATTTGAAGTAAAAATTAGCCTCGGCGTATTTTTCCAGTAGCTTTTGAAACCCAAATCGGATAGCGGTTTCCTTGGTAGAGCCGCCATAATGGATGGCATTTTCAAGGTCGTTATAATAAGTGGTAATTGCGTAGTGTGACATGCAGTTGCTTTGCTGTTGTTGCAAAATAAGAAATATTTTGTCTGAACGGTGATTTGTTTGATTAGTGTGATTGCTGTGATTTTAAGAAATTGTCTGAACGGAGATTAGTTTGATTAGTTTGATTAGTTTGATTTTTGTGATTTTGAATCATGCTAATCATTTAAATCCTAAAAATCATGGTTCAGACAGAAACCTTTTGTCTGAACGGTGATTTGTTTGATTAATTTGATTGCTATGATTTTAAGAAATTGTCTGAACGGGGATTTATTTGATTAGTTTGATTTTTGTGATTTTGAATCATGTTAATCATTTAAATCCTAAAAATCATGGTTCAGACTTTAAATTTTTTATTCGTTAACCTTTTAAATTTTAAACTTGGTTCGCCGAAGTTAATCAGCAATCCTATTTCTAAATTATATGCTTCTAAATAATTAATTGCCTGTGTAAAATTTGTGCTTTCAAATGCAGCAATGGCTTTCAATTCAACAGAAATAATACCTTCTACAAAAAAATCAACCCTCCTTGTGCCAATTTGTTCGTCACGGAAAAAGATGGGCATTTCAAATTCTCTTTGGAACGAAATACCTGCTAACCGCATTTCAATCGCTAATGCCCTTTGATAAATTACTTCCTGGAAACCATTGCCCAATATTTGATGAACTGTCATGGCACATCCAATAATTTTGGAAGTAAGCTCGGAATATTTGTATTGTTCTTTAATCATAGTTTAAATTTTGTCTGAACGGAGATTTGATTGATTAGTATGATTTGTAATTTCTTTCAATCATAGTAATCATTTAAATAATTTGTCTGAACGATGATTTGTTTGATTGATTTGATTTTTATGAATTTCCACAACACCAAAACAGGAATCCCGTTTAATTTTTCTTTTACTGTAACTCTTTGTGGCGCTCTGTGTTTTCTCTGTGCAACTCAGTGTAACCGGTAAGTTAATATCATCAGAATAGGAGACAGGAATTCGCATTATTTCTTTGTTTACTGAAAATTAAAAGAATGAAAATAAGAATCTCGATTATTTTCTTTGTGTACTGAATTGTTTGAGAAATAATAATTTAATAACTCAATAATCTAATAATCAAATCCACAACTTTTTCTTCATTCGGCAACATTGCTTTTTCAAGTACAATATTCATAGGAACTGCCGGTAAATTCAATGCACCCAACACTTGTACCGGTGCATCAAGGAATTGAAAACATTCTTTTGAAATGCGCCCTGCAAGAGCTTCTGCGAAAGAATTATTTTGTTGCTCTTCTGTAAGCACCAAACACTTTCCATGTTTTTTTACTGTAGAAAAAATCAATTCTTCATCTAAAGGGAATAAAGTCCTTAAATCAATAATTTCAATTTGCCCGGGGAATTTTTTTGCAGAATTTTTAGCCCAATAAACGCCCATTCCATAAGTGATGATACAACAACTTTCACCGTTTTTAATTTTATTCTCGTCCGCTTTTAGAACTACATTTCCTTTGCCTAACGGTAATACATAATCGCGGGAAGGCTCTACTCTTTTTGCATCTTCTGTTCCCGGAACTTTGCTCCAGTAAAGGCCTTTGTGTTCCAGCATGATGACAGGATTTGGATCAACAAAAGCCGCTTTCATTAATCCTTTCATATCCGCCGCATTGGATGGATATGCGATTTTTATTCCTTTAATAGAAAGCAATAAAGTTTCTATACTTCCACTGTGATAAGGGCCGCCACCTCTGTATGCACCTATGGGCACACGTATTACGGTTTGCACTGGAAATTTTCCACAACTAAGAAAACAGCTTTTAGCCACTTCCGTTGCCAGTTGATTAATTCCCGGATAAATATAATCGGCAAACTGAACTTCTACAATCGGCTTTACCCCGGTAGCACTCATGCCTACTGTAGAACCAATGATGTATGCTTCCTGAATGGCAGTATTGAAAACACGATGATCGCCAAATTGTTCACCTAAGGTGGCAGTTTCTCTGAAAACGCCGCCCAGTCTCTTTCCTACGTCTTGCCCGTACAAAATAGCTTCGGGGAAATCTTCCATAATTTCGCGGATGGCAAATAATGCTGCATCTACCATTACTACTTTTTCTTTACCTTTTGGATCTCGTTCTCCTTTTTCTTGGGTAATATTTGTTGGGACAAAAATGTGTTCTTTTACTTTTGAAGGATCAGGTTCGGGAGCCGATTTCGCCTTTTCAAATTGCAGGGTAACTTCTTCAACAGCGGCTCTTTCTATTTCATTCAATCCGATAACTATCGGATCAATTTCATTTATTTCTAAATGCAGTAAACGATTCCTTAATTTTGGAAATGGATCTTCTTTTGCATGTTTGGCAAGATCTTCTTCTGAACGGTAAAATTCTTTTCTTACGCCGCTCGTGTGATGCCCTAACAGCGGCACTTTCGCATGAACTAAAAATGGCAGGGAATTTTCTCTTACTTCTTTTACCACATTTTTCATCACTTCATAGCTCTGAAAAAAATCACTACCGTCTATGCTTATACGCTGCAAACCTTTGAAGCCTTTGGCAAATTCTGACGCATTCATTGTCCGTGCTTCCTCAGAGGTTACACTTATTCCCCAGTCATTATCCTGAACCAGATATATGATAGGAAGCTTTTTCAAAACAGCAACCTGCAAAGCTTCGCTCACTTCGCCTTCTGTAAGGCTTGCATCGCCCAGGGAACAAATTACTATTGGGGCCTCGCCATTAATTCCTTTTTTGTATAAGGGAGAATTTATTCTTTGTAAATATTGTAACCCCTGCGCAATTCCTGTTGCAGGAATAGCTTGCATTCCCGTTGCGCTGCTCTGATGAATAATGGTTGGTTTATCTTCTCCCCGATAATTCGGGTGCGAATAATATTCTCTTCCGCCGGTAAAAATATCATCCGCTTTTGCAAGCAGTTGCAACATCAAAGTATAAGGAGTAAAACCAAGCCCGAGCAACAAACTTTCATCACGATAATACGGGCTTACATAATCGCATGGCAATAGCTGAAACGCTGTTGCTAATTGAATTGCTTCATGACCGCGGGATGTGGAATGTACATATTTACAAACGGGGCGATTGGCTTCATAGGTCTTAGCCATTGCACTGGCAGTACACATTAAACGATAAGCATTTAAAAGAATTTCTTTTTCCATAATTTATTAGCTGATTTGCAAATTAGCTAATTAATCGTTTCGATAGCAGCATCCCATCCCCTCTCTAAAAATGTATGCGTGATTTTCGAAAATTACGCAATCTTCTAAGCACAATATTTTAATCGGAGTAAAGATTCAGTTATCCTTAATTCACCGTTCAATATTCACATTTTTTCTTACATTTACCCATGTAAAAGCGAAAAGAAAAGTTACCAGAAGATTTCTAACTATTAAAACATATCCTTTTGCAGGAAAATAATTCATTGAAAATTATAGCGCTTTATGTCTCTATTGTTTTCGCCAGCGGAGTTTTATTTGTAAATATGTACAATTCAATTGTTGACACCACGGCATGGGGTGCTAATATTCCACAATCCATTCAAATTACAAGAGATTATTACCAAAGTGTAAATCCGGGAACTTTTTTCAGAGTTTTTTCTCCCATAAACCAGGTGCTTGCCTTATTGTCTCTTATTCTTTTTTGGAAATCTTCGCGCAGCATCAGAATCTTTTTAATTGTCGCATTTTTACTGTATTTACTGGCTGACGTTTTTACGTTTGGTTATTTTTATCCCAGGAACGATATCATGTTCAAATCTGATATTTCAACAAATCTGGAAGCTATCAAAACCGCATGGGAACAATGGGTTCCGATGAATTGGCTTAGAAGCCTTATCATTTTTGTGGGATTGATCTGTTCATTTATTTCGTTACACAAAATTCATCTGATGCCCATTCTTTCAGATAAAAATATCATATAAAATAATGTATTTTGGTTTATTATTTATTCCTTCTGCCTTGGTTCGTATCTTCACGAACCACATTTGTTTAAAAACCGGTTCGTGAAGAACTGTGGTGGAAGAGACAGTAAACCAATAAATAATGAAGATTTGTGTATTTGGAATTAACTAATTAGCTAATTGGACAAAACCCGCTTCTGATGCGGTAGCTGCATCTTTGAAAGATTCCCTTGGTTTCAATCCCAGCAACTTAAACATGGCATTGTCTTCATCAAAATCAGGATTTGGAGTAGTTAATAATTTTTCTCCCGAAAAAATAGAATTGGCGCCGGCCATAAAACACAATGCCTGTTCGGCAATAGTCATTTCATTGCGGCCTGCACTTAATCTTACCATTGCTTTGGGCATAATAATCCTTGCAGTAGCAATCATTCTTATCATATCCCAGATGTCCACTTTTTGATTTCCTTCGAGCGGAGTGCCTTCTACCCTTACCAATGCATTAATTGGTACGCTTCCGGGATGCGCAGGCAATGTAGATAAAGTATGCAACATGCCTATCCTGTCTTTGTAAGTTTCACCCAGGCCAATGATACCACCGCTGCACACACTGATACCGGCTTTGCGAACATTGCTCAATGTTTCAAGCCTGTCATCATAAGTGCGGGTAGTAATTATTTCAGGGTAATATTCCCTTGAAGTATCTACATTATGATTATAAGCAAACAGGCCTGCTTCATGCAATTTTTCTGCCTGGCTCTCTGTAATCATTCCCAAAGTACAGCACACTTCCATCCCCATTTCATTTACTCCTTTCACCATTTCCAGCACACGGTCAAAATCGCGGTTATTTCTCACTTCGCGCCAAGCTGCGCCCATACAGAATCTTGTTGACCCTGCATCTTTTGCTTTTTGCGCAGAGGCCAGCACATCCTCTTTTTTCATGAGCGCTTCCACTTTAAGCCCCGTATGGTTCCGTATAGATTGTGAACAATAAGAACAATCTTCAGTACATGCGCCGGTTTTTATAGAAAGCAGTGTACACACCTGTACCTCACCGGTTTCCTGGTACTCACGGTGAACCATAGACGCTTTATAGATTAGTTCTAATAAAGGAGTATTGTATATTTCAGCAATCTCTTCTTTTGTCCAGTCGTTTCTTATTTGCATTTAGATAAATGGATTTATAATGGTTAAAGTCTTTTCTATTTTTTGGTTGTGGTGTAAATCTTCTGAATATAAAATGGAACATTTATTTTGTAATGCTGATGCTATGATTAAAGAATCGTAATAGGAAAACCTGTATCTAAAATGAACCTCTAAGGCTTTGTTTATAGTTTCAATATTATTGATGAAAACAAAGAAATTTTTATTTAATTCTGCTAAAGTCTTAGAAACAGAAGAGTTATCCTGTTTCAATTTTTTAATTAAAACATTACACATTTCCTGCATTACCTGCGTGCAAATAACTCCATCTGAATTTAAAATATGCGCTTTAGCAATTTCTTTCTTTGGCTCAGGTTTATCTGAGTAAGAATATAAAATGAGATTGGTATCAAAAGATATTTTATCGTTCATTAGCTTCTTCTCTATTAAATTTAAATCCAGTAAGGTCTAATTTAATCGCATCAAAAGTCTTTTTCTTTTGCACTTTAGGAATGTCTTTTTTTTCTTCAACAAAAGCGAATACTTCTACCTTCTGACCAATAAACTTATCAGGAATAGTTAATTCTATTTTATTTTTTTTGGGGATAAAAATTTCTCTGATTGATTCCATAATTTACATTTTTATTAATCAAAAATAACTCAAATTTGTCTTCGGTGTGAGCGTCAGCACACTTTCATAAATAAGCCTGATGGTATTTTCGACATCATCTTTGTGAAGCATTTCTACAGTGGTGTGCATATAGCGCAAAGGAATTGAAATCAATGCGGAAGGACAACCATCATTTGCGTAAGCGAAAGAATCTGTATCAGTACCAGTACTGCGGCTTACAGCCTGTAATTGAACAGGAATCTTATTTTTTGCAGCAACGCTTTCAATCAGGCCTAATAATTTATTATGCACTGCAGGACCATAAGTTAATGCAGGCCCCTTTCCACATGAGGTATCACCCTGAACATTTTTATTGATCATAGGAGTAGTAGAATCATGTGTTACATCTGTTACAATAGCTATATCCGGTTTTATTCTGCGTGCAATCATTTCCGCTCCACGCAAACCAATTTCTTCCTGCACAGCATTTACTACATACAAAGAATATGGAATTGTTTTTTTGTTTTCTTTTAATAATCTTGCCACCTGCGCAATCATAAATCCACCGATGCGATTATCGAATGCGCGGCCTACTAAATTACCATAAGCCATTTCATCAAAACCTTCTGTATAAGTTACGGCAGCGCCGATATGAATTCCCAAACCTTCAACTTCTTTTTTATTTCTTGCTCCACAATCGAGAAAAAGATTTTCAACTTTTGGTTGTGTTTCTTTATCGCCGTTACCTTGTCGCGTATGAATAGCAGGCCATCCGAAAACCGCTTTCACGGGACCTTTTTTACCATGAATAATTACTCTTTGCGAAGGCGCAATTTGCTGATCTACTCCCCCATTTCTTTTTAAATAAATAAATCCTTCAGGAGTAATATAATTTACAAACCAGCTTATTTCATCCGCATGAGCTTCTATCACTACTTTAAAAGGTTTATTGGGGTTTATCACACCAACTGCCGTGCCATAAGGATCCGTGAAAGTAGTATCCACATAACTTTTGATGTAATTGAGCCATACTTTTTGGCCATTTGATTCTGAGCCTACAGGAGAGGCCGTATTCATATAAGTTCTTAAAAACTCCATAGATTTTTCAGAAATACTGAAAGGTGATTTTTTACTTTTTGCCATATTAAATAATTGAAATTTTTTTTGTATTAAAATGCAAATCTAAAGTTTTAAAGAGAAAAAAAATAAACCAACACAGCCTGAATCAACATCATACCATCAATGCCCGCGAGATAAATAAAATCCGAATTGGTTCTCCTGGTCATCTCCATTGTACCAAAGGTAAAGAACGCAGAAGCCAGCATAGCGATAAAAAAATTGGTTTGCGGAAGATATAAATATTGGAAAAAGGATAGCAACACAAATACAATCAATAAAAAATAGGATAAAAAATAGGATTTTTTTTTGCCCAGCATTACCGCAAGCGTATTGATCTTTTCCGAACTATCAATTTCGATATCACGAAGATCAAACAATAAACAAAGAATAAACATGAAAACAAATCTTTTCACAAAAATAAAAATAAAAAGAGTGGTTTCTACTTTCATATCATTTACCGGAAACCATACTGTTACAATTGTCCATAAAAGAGCCAATGTAATAATTTTTAAAAAACCGTAATCTTTAATCCGCTTTTTTTTGCCAAACGGGATAAGAGGAAATGAATATAGTAGTGACACTATCCCAAGACAGATCAGAATCATAAAATGTCTAAGATGAAAACTGAAAAAACTATAGACTATCAAAATAATTCCTGCCACTAACAAAGTAAGATGAATATTTGTATTCCTTTGTGACCACGCAAGACGCTTAGAATGTTGAACAGCCGTTTTTTTAACCAGGTAATGCAGATTATACTGCACTAAAGTAGCGCCAAAAACAAAACAATAAAAACTAAAATTATTTAAAGGAACTCCAAGTAGAATATTGGTTTCCATGCAAAAACTTACCGCACACACAGCAATAAAAATGCTGCCAAATAAAATGAACTCCGAAAATTTTTTGATCCACACTTTTTTGATAAATATTTATTGTGCATAAATAATTACCTGCGGAGAAGATACCGTATCGCTTACGTGCATGTTGTTATCTGTTAATACAAACCGGAATACAGCCGTATCATTTCTTGGTGAGCATTGTGGCTGAGATATGGGGCTATATCCTGTAACATTGTAACCGTATGTAACTGTAATTTCTCCTTTTTGATTTTGAGTAGACGGAAAAGAGGGAAGGTTATAGGGAGAATTAATCGAATCCAACTCATTATCTGTGCAGGTAGGCACAAGCTCCTGTACAAAAAGATTGCCAGTCAAAGCACCTTTATAAGTAAAAGATAAAGTAAAAGTAATTACCTGCCCCGGGTGAAGATTGGTAGTACTTGCATTTTCAAACTTTAAAGTGGGCGTGGTACTATATTTTTCCTTTTTGCAGGAAATGAATATTACAAATAACAATATTGAAAATAAGACTGGGTATCGCATCTTTGTGTTTTAATTTTTCAAATTTAATTATTAAAAACTGAATATTAAGTTACAAATATCAGAATGGGAAAATAAAATATTTAACGCCAATTATTATAATTTTAACCAACTGGCCTTAGAAATATTTAATTTTCAATACAATTATAACGATTTGTATAAAGAATACGTGGATTCGATTGGAATTCTTCCTTCAAAGGTAAATTCGCCGGAAACAATTCCCTATCTGCCCATCTCTTTTTTTAAAACTCATCCTATAAATACTACCAAATTTGAACCTGAAATTATTTTTGAAAGTAGCGGCACCACAGGCGAAAATACAAGCAGGCACTTTGTAAAGAACCTGGAACTTTATCAAAAAAGTTTTGGTGAAACTTTTAAATTATTTTATGGAAATCCTGATAACTGGTGTATTCTTGGCTTATTGCCCGGTTACCTGGAACGGAAAAATTCTTCATTGATTACAATGGTGAATGAATTGATAATAAAAAGCAAAAATCCTTTCAGTGGCTTTTATTTACATAATTATGATAAACTTTACCAGACCCTCTTACACAATGAAATTACTCACCGGCCCACCTTATTAATTGGAGTTACTTACGCATTGCTTGATTTCGCTGAAAAATATTCGATAAAATTGGAAAATACAGTGGTTATGGAAACCGGCGGTATGAAAGGAAAAAGAGAAGAAATAACCCGTGAGGAAGTACATGGATTTTTACAAAACAAATTGGGATTAAAAACGATTCATTCAGAATATGGAATGACAGAATTACTTTCCCAGGCCTATTCAAAAGGAAATGGATTATTCCACGCCCCGCCATGGATGAAGGTTTTGGTGAGAGAATACAACGATCCTTTCGCTGTAAACGAAAGGTCGAAAAGTGAAAAGCCTTTAAATGGATTGATCAATGTTATTGACTTTGCCAATCTTTATTCCTGTAGTTTCATAGCTACTGATGATGTAGGAAAAATATATAAGGATAATTCTTTTGAAGTTTTAGGAAGAAGGGACACAAGCGATTTGCGGGGATGTAGTTTGTTGACTTTATAAGAATTTTTTATTTACAAAACCTCGAAAAGAAAAATATAGTATCAATCAATATTTTCTGATTGCTGAAGGCTGAAAGCTCATTGCTCACAACACTAACGGATTCATTTCAGAATCTGCAAGTGTTCCAACTTCTTTATCCATCAGCCATGTTTTTAAATCATTTTTTTGAAAGGAATTTTTCGGCTTTGCAATTTTCGCTTCTTCAGCAAGATATATGATGGTAAAAACCTCCCGCATTATCTTAGAATTGTTTCCCGGTGCATTATGAATTGTAAAACCAGTATGCCATGTGGCATCGCCGGCTTTCATTGTTTTTGCACGACTTATCTCAAATTTATTTTCAGACACATATTTATCGAATCCCTGTTCAGATTCATCAGGTATCTCATAATTAAAAACACTCCCTTTTTTTTGTGAACCAGAGGCGAAAGTGAGCATTCCCATATTTACATCAATATCCACAAGCGGCATCCACATCGTGATTGTTTTGTGTGTATCTATCGGCCAGTAAAATTGATCCTGGTGCCACGGAGTAGGCCCACCACCCGGTTCTTTGAACAATGCCTGGTCGTGATAAATGCGTACATTTTTTACTCCTAAAAGATCTGCTGCTACTTTTGCAAGCCTTTTAGACATTACCATCTTTTTCACATTTTCATCATGGCGCCATAGATTCATAATCTGCAGAAAAGCTTTTCCATAAGTATCTCTTTCTTCCATTTTTCTCCTCTCTGTATTGAATTTCATTGCGGCGCCTGAAATCACTTTGTGATAGGCTGCTACTTCTTCAGGCGATAATAAACCGTATGTAAGAGTGTGGCCATTTTTTCTGAATTCCTGGATTTGTTTCTCCGGAATTTTTTTTACATCATCAAGATTAGGTAATTTAACCGAAGCTTTCATACGAATAAATTTTTACAAAGTAACCTTCAATAGTATCAAATTAAAAGGGTAATATTGGCAATTTATTAGGGTATTTTATCCTAATTTATAATATTTAATAATATTTTATACAAAATACGCAATGTCTAAAGCCTCATTCGAAATAATAACTTCTTCAAAAAAGGAATCTTTTGTAATCAGGAAATTTGATAAGAAAGGCTTTGCGGCTCCTTTTCATTTTCATCCTGAATATGAACTGACCTGCATCACAGAAGGAAAAGGTAAACGCTTTGTCGGGAATAATATGACGGGATTTCAAACGAATGATCTGGTGCTGATAGGATCCAATCTTCCACATTGCTGGAAATTAACTCCTTCCGGGAATTCTAAGGCGGGTTCAATTGTTATTCAATTTAATTATGATTTTTTAGGAGCGCATTTTTTTAATTACCCCGAATTGAGCGGAATTCAAAGATTACTAAAGAGAAGTATTGCGGGTATTGAGTTCGGGGGAAAAATAAAAAAACAGGTAAAAGACAGCATGACTGTTGCTCTTAATGAAAAAAATGATTTTAAACGATTAATGATCCTGCTGGACATTTTAAGCAAACTCTCTGTTACAAAAGAATATATTTTGCTTAATAAGAAGGATTCTGTTAGGGAACAATCAGATAATAACCGCGAACGTATCAATAAAGTATTTGCGTATATAGTTGATCATTTCCATGGTGAGATTTCATTAGATAAAGCTTCGCAAACTATTGGTATGACACCGAATGCCTTTTGCAAATATTTCAAAAAGATTACCCGTAAAACTTTTATGGAAACCGTAATAGATTACAGGATCAATTTTGCCACGCAGCAATTAATTGAAACTGATAAATCCATTGTCAGTGTTTGCTTTGAAAGCGGATTTGGCGACATGTCCCACTTTTATAAAATGTTTACAGCACGGATGGAAATGAGCCCATTAAATTACAGGAAACAATTTCTACAGGAAACAAAGAACGAAGAATAACTATTCATCAAAACCTCTTATAAAGGATTTATTTTTATCAGTAAAGCAACTTATTTCCCATTTTCATTTTTTGTATTAAAATCATCTATGATGTGGAATGATTGAGAAATATTGATTTTGTACCATTCTGACTTTCCCCTTTTTAGTTATCGGTTAATTGAAACACTTCAATGCCGTAGGGAGGCAATTCTATCTGAAATTTTTTCCCAAAAACAAACGGGTCAACGTTTCCATTTAAGATCTTAATATCTTTTTTCTTTGGATCATAGCCAGGATAGGTAACTTCTGCATTTTGATCAACCGCTGAAAGATTTATTACAACAATTATTGTATTCTCCGAATCATATCTTTGATAAGAAAATACGGAATTATTAGTATTATCAAGCGTTTCATACTTTCCTGTGGAAATCACCGGATTACTTTTTCTTATAGAAATCATCTTTTTATAAAAATTATAAATGGAATTGGAATCTGATTTTTCTTCTTCCAATGAAATACCGTCATTGGGTTTTAAGTTGGTACTATCCCACCATGGTCCTGTGTTTTTATACCATATCGCCATTCCTTTTCCCGTATCAGATTTGTACCATTCAAATGCTTCTCGCTTGGGAATATCATTTCCATCATTCAATCCCCATTGAGCCAATGCACCCGAACTTTTCATTCCTATTTCCTGTCCATAGTAAATAGAGGGAGTCCAACCCAATAATAAGTTTAGTGCTGCACCAATTTTTAATTTTGGCAGGCTGCGATGTACACCATCACTGAAACGTGGCAAATCATGATTTTCTATAAAAAGAATTTGCTGGTCGCTATTTGGGAAAATTCTAAAAGCAGAATCTGCCATCAGCTCCAGGTAATTTTTTTTAAAGGAACGAATAGCGCCCATTAATTTAAAGGAAAATACTCTATCAGCCACGCCTGATTTAATGTAATCATCTCCCCACGAATTCCAACTGGCCTGCTCGGCGACGTCTTTTAAATCAGGATTTATTTTTTTTAATGCGGTAATTAATGGGAGCCAGAAAGATTGAAAAAGTCCCGTCAACTGCGGTTTATTATCCAGATCATCCATCATGTGATCGAACCGGAAACCATCCACGCCGTCATCAAACTTCCCATCATTATTGGGATCTACCCAATGTTTGAAAAGCCGGATGTTATAATCAAGCACTTCTTTATTTTTTAAATTAACCGTTACTATTTTTTTATAAACACCATTATATCCTGTCCATCCGCGAAGGCCAAAAACAAAAGTTGCAGGCCTGGTATGCGCCGAATCTTCAAACAAAATATAATTGCTGTAAGGAGATTTAGGATTATTGATCGCACTCTTGTACCACGGATGATCTTCAGTAACATACTGCGTTTCCATATCCATGTATATTTTCATACCCCGGCGGTGAATCTCTTTTACTAAAGAAATATAATCCTTCATAGTGCCTAGTGTAGAATCTATTTTATAAAAATCGGAAGAATAATAATTATGGTAATAAACCGATTCGTATAAAGGAAGTAAAAGAATGGAGGTAACGCCAAGGTCCTGTAAATAGCCCAATTTTTCCTTCAGTCCATTAAGGTCGCCGATATGATCTCCATTGCTGTCATAAAAACTTCTTTCAAAGACATGATAGATTATTTCAGTCTTTGATGCCTTTTTCGGAATAGTATGAGATGCATTCCTGGAAATACAGGAAAATAAAGAGGTAACGGCAATGCAGAAAATAAAAATCTTTTTTAGTGATGAGCTTTTAAACATTCCGGGGTATTTATTCGCACAAGTTTACAAATATTTGTTGAGGTTTCAGGGAACAGTTTTCAGTCGGCGCCTTTAAAGTAAATTTGCTGAATGATAGATAATAGTTAATGAATTCATTAAATAATAAGTATGGCGCCTGTAATTGTTTTTGTAGTCCTTACATTGTTGATCGTGTTTTTTATTTTATATAAAAAACCAAATAAAAAAATAATTCTACCTGCAAATTATAAGGATCTGCTGGCAGAGCATGTTCACTATTACACGAGGCTTGATGAAAATAATAAAACCAGGTTTGAAGAAAAAATAAAAGAATTTTTAGGATACGTAAGCATTGATGGAATTGACACCACTATTGAAGACCTTGACAAGCTCCTGGTGGCTTCCAGCGCTGTCATTCCGATCTTCGGATATGAAAAATGGAAATATTATAATCTGAAAAATGTGCTACTCTACCCTGCTTCCTTTAACAGGGATAAGTTTCTTGCATCAGGCTACGAAAAAAACACTTTGGGAATGATTGGAAACGGGCCGATGCAAAGAGTGATGATCTTGTCAAAACCTGCACTGCATTATGGATTTCAAAAAGAGCCATCAAAAGAAAACACAGGAATACATGAATTTGTTCATTTGCTGGATAAAGAAGATGGCGATGTGGACGGGCTGCCGGAAGCTTTGCTAAACAGAAAATATAATTCCAGATGGCTGGAATTAGTAAACAGAAATATCGTAACTATTTTAAATGGGCAATCGGATATTAATTATTATGGCGCTACCAGCAGGGCAGAATTTTTTGCGGTAGCCTCTGAATATTTTTTTAATTGCCCGCAAATATTTAAAGAAACTCATCCGGAACTTTTCGATTTGATGTGCAAAATATTCAACCAGGATCCTGGCCACCCCGGGCTTTTAAAGCAGGCTTTAGCAAAATAGAAATCTAAAATATTTATTTGTTTACTGCCATTAAAGCAAATTTGAACACTAACAAAAAATTCAATTGGAAGAAACTTTCTTTATCTGGAACGTAAAATGTTTTTGAGAAAGAAAACTGAATGTAACAATAATAACAGTGGCAAATATTTTGGAAATAGTGGGAAAAAAATGCAGGTATTGCACCATTATATTAATGATAGAATAATTTAAAAATAGATTAATAGCAACTATTAATACATACCTGAATAATTGCACGCGGCCGCGCAAATAAGAAGAATTGAAAACAATATATTTTGATAATAAAAAACCTAATGGAAACGTAACACAAAAAGACAGGCACAACGCAGCATTGTATGGCTTCAGCGAAATAAATCCGAGATGAAGAATTTGTTTGTCAAAAATAAAATTAAAGCTGATGTAAAAAAGAAAAATATCAAGAAGCATGTTACTGCCTCCACAAACTGCGTAGCGAAAGGTTTGCAGAGGGATCATCTTTTTAAAAGGAGGATAAAAATATTCAATAAAATTGATAATTTTTTTTCTCATCTTACCTGTTCCTGTTTTTTCTTTGAAACCAAAATTCCCGGTGTGGGACCGGGAATTTAAATTAAAATATTTTTCGAATTACTTAATAATATATCGCAATCCTATACCCAAAGATAAATTAGCGCCTGTAGAGGGTACGAGATAAAAAAATGGATCCAACCCCATACTGATAGCTAACGGTGCATCCGCGAATTTATAATCAATTCCTCCTGTAAGGCGTAAAGCGAATTGCACATTATCATTACTATATCTTCCGGTACCAAAGCCCAGCATACCACCGCCGCCTGCATAATATTCCAATCCCGGAGCGCCGTTTATTGGCCCCTGGTATTGATACAAACCTTCTACACCAAGACCGCCATTAAAGAATAATAGTGAGCCTTCCAAAGCCGTATTTTCTGCAGTAGAATGACGAATATTAATACCGCCGATAGAACCATCGCCTACATAAAATTTGGCGCCAATACCTGTTACATAGGTTTGAGCTTTTACGCCAGTTGCTGCCAGGCAAATTAACGCAAAAAAGAAAACGGATACTTTTTTCATAAAGTTGTTTTTTTAATCCGGCATATTCTTTAAAATATACCAGCCTGTTTGTTATTAAAAAATATGTGGCAAAAGTATCATATAATTTTTTTTAAAAAATCATCTTTTAATTTTTTTTAAAAATCATAACAATTTTACATGGGGCATTCCAAATTGTCGCTGGGTGGTGAACACCAACCGGGGTGTCCAGCTAACTGATGTGAGAAAGAAAAAAAATGATGATTTGCAAGTAGCTAAATTTCAAAAAGTCAAATAAAATATATAGTTGGACAAAATTAAAATAGTTGATACTAAGGCTTCCGTCATCCTGAATTTTAGCAATACTCATGTTATGCTTTTGCCCTTGTATTTTGGTGTTCTTCAAATAGTCTATTCATTTTTGTCCTTTTTAAAAATATTTGAAATACCTTTTCCTATCTTTTGAACTACTTCAATTCCTTTAGTCAGTGGCTCTGTAGAAATATCGTCATAGTTGTCGTCCAAATAGTCAACATCACTTTGCCCGGGATAAATTAATATTTTGCTATTAGATGAAAAATACTTGCCTAGTTTAGCAGGGAGAGCGTCCAGAATATTCATGTAGGAAACTGCTCCTTTACGTGCTGAAACAAGAACAAATAAATCATCATCCTGAATATATCTTGCCATGATAACAAAGTCTTCCCAATCATTAAAATTGAAAGTACCGATTACAGAAGAAAATTGTGCCAGCTTTGATACTTTTTCAATAGCCTGTTTAGTGTTGGAATTACAATGAACCTGGATAGGGATACTTAATTCCTGTGCTACAGTTGTAATTTTTGAAAGCCAGTGTTCAAAACTTTGCTCTTTTTCGGCCAATGGAGGAACGGCAACTACAATTTTTTTTGTTAGTATTAACGGCTTTTCCAAATCACATAAAAATGTAGTTTTATCCGAAATAATACTGACTTTCTCTCCTATCAGTTTTTCAAATAAGTCTGAGCGTTGGGGCCATCCCAGAATAATAATATCAGCCATGATCTCTCTCGAAACCCTGGATATGCCGCTCGCTATGTTATAATCAATGGTGGTAATTAAATTTACCTTGGTTTCGGTGGCTGCAGCCTGATTAATAAACTCTTCCAGTTTGGTTCTTGCTTTGAGGATATTTTTTTCGGCTTCGGAATTATTTGAAACGACTGACAAAATTGATATGGGGTTGGTCGATTTTTTTGCCTTTAACAAAACAGATAACTCCAGCAGCTTCTCTACATTTTTAATATCCTCAACAGCCAAAAGAATATGTTCGTCATTAAGCGTTGAAGTTTTTTGAATATCGGAAATATTATCACTGCTTTCCAAAACTATTTTTTTCCCTGCCTTTTCTGCTGCAAAAGAAGCGACCAAACAAGTAATCAGGATTAAGATAATAGTTCCATTGAGAATATTCTCATCAATTATTCCCGCATTGAAGCCAACCAATATAACAGCCAAAGTTGCTGCAGCATGAGCACTGCTTAGTCCATAAATAAGCTGGCGCTGGGCGCTTGAATACTTGAAAATAAGTTGAGTAAATAAAGCGGCAAGCCACTTTCCAAATAATGCTACAGTAGTTAGTGTGGCTGCAACAATCAAAGCTCCAGGCCCTTTTAAAAGGATTCTTATGTCAACTAACATTCCAACACTAATGAGAAAGAAAGGTATGAACAGAGAATTTCCTATAAATTCTATCCTGTTCATTAATGCCGATGAGTGAGGAATGAGTTTATTCAATGCAAGCCCGGCAACGAAAGCACCTATGATTGGCTCAACGCCTGCTGCCTGCGCTAAAAATGCAGCAAAAAAGACTACTGATAATACGAAGATATAATGAGAATGTTTTTCACTTTCGAGTTTACGAAAAAACCATTTGGCTATTCTGGGTATTATCAAAAACATGATGGCAGTAAAAATGGCAAGAGAAACCCCTAATCTTATCCAGAAATCCATATTAAGATTCCCCTGGTTGTTTCCCATAATTACAGCTAAAATTATAAGCACGGCAGTATCTGTAAGAATTGTTCCGCCAACTGTAATCGCTACCGCCTGATTTCTGGAAATACCCAACTTACTTACAATTGGATATGCTATCAATGTGTGTGTAGCAAACATACTGGCTGTAAGAAAACTGGTATTAAAATTATAACCCAAAAGATAATAACATGCCGGAAAACCGATGCTAAGCGGCAATACAAAAGTAAAGAAACCAAACACCACGCTCTTATTACGATTTGCCTTAAACTCGTTCATGTCTAATTCCAGTCCGGCAATGAACATGATGTATAATAAACCTATTGTTGAAAACAAGTCAACAGCAGAATTTTTCTCTAGCATGTTCAAACCATGAGGCCCTATGATTACACCTGATATAATTAGTCCAATGATTCCGGGGATGTTTAGTCTTTTAAGTAAAATAGGAGACAATAGTATAATGAATAAGACTAATGAAAAAATCAAAACCGGATTTTTCAGCGGAAATTGAAATTCTTGTATTAAGTAATTAAAAAAATCTGTCATTAGTTAATGATTAAGTATTTATTGCGATAGCTGCAAAACAGTTATCTATAAAAGATTTAAAATCGGATACCTGCCTTGCGATCCATCCTGATAGCAATAATAAAATTACAGAAGGGATTTTTGTACGCGATGAGGTGAGATCAAAAATATATGCCAGGATTAAAAATATGCATATTATAATGATGATGGTAATAGTCATAAGGATTTGTGCATCCAGGCAATCTTAAGGACTTACCTTCATTTCTGCAAATTGGTTATTTGCAATATAAATCAATAATTTTTATCCCGATAAAAATGGATATTTCTTTTTTGTAAAATCTGGAATCAGTGGTTCAGATGCCGGTATTCAAAAATACTCCTTACATAAAGAACTAAATACTTCGTTTACACGTAATTGTTATGCACTAAAAATAGAAATCTTGCTTATTAGTTTGTTAACTGAGGAATCATGAAAATTGAGAGAAGACTGCCATCATTAATTTGCATGGATTTTGAAAGTACAACTTAAGCTAATTATTTGTCGGATCAGTTTTCCGCAGCCCTTCGTTTGATTTCTTTTTTTATAAGTAATAATTCTCTCCCGGTTTGCCCGCTTACAGAAGAGTTCTCCTGGGCACGCCGCATCAGGTAGGGGATTACATCTTTTATAGGACCGAAAGGCAAATATTTACTTGCGAGGCAACCGGCTTTGGCCAGGTTAAAAGTGATATTATCACTCATGCCATATAATTGTGAAAAATAAACCCGGGGATCATTGTGAGCCAAACCATATTTTTCAAGCAACTCTACCGCTAATAAATTACTGTATTCATTATGAGAGCCAACAATAATATAAAGATTATTTTCAGGATTGATGCAAAACTCCAACGCGGCATTATATTCATTATCCGTTATCTGCTTATTTTCGTTTATGGGTGATGGATATTTTAATTCTTCAGCACGTTTTCTTTCTTTTTCCATGTAAGCACCACGCACTAATTTCATTGCCGGTATAAAATTATTTTCTTTCGCATATTTACTGCTGTCTTTTACAAATTGAAAACGATCTTTTCTGTAAAGTTGCGCTGTATTATAAATCACCGCTTTTTTCTTATTAAATTGCTGCATCATCTGAATGGTTACGGCATCTACAGGATTTTGTATCCAGCTTTCTTCTGCATCTATCAACACCCCCACATTGGTTTCCGCTGCGGCTCTGCATATATCCTGTAACCTGGCTACTACCCTCTCCCATTCTCTTTTTTCTTCTTCATCCAATGCACCTGACGGAATTTTTCCCTGTATAATATGTTCATAAATTGAGGCACTGTCTATTTTTTGCAAAAGTTCAAATCTTGCAAACCCCGTTAGTTTCACACTCATAAAAGGAATGTTCGGTTGCGTGGCTGCATACTGTATCACCTTTATAAATTCGTTTGCGGCATTATCAAAGTTCTCTTCACCGTCTTTTCCTTCCACTCCATAATCGAGAATTACCTTTACATCATGATGTCCCAATTTTTCAGCAACTGCCGAAGTTTCCTGTAAAGATTGACCACCTACAAATTGCTTGAATATTGTTTTCTTTATAATTCCTTTTACAGGCAATCCTATTTTCAAAGCAAGCGGAGTAAGCCATAGCCCTGGTCTCACAAGCCACTCCTTCCCCATAGAACTAAATAAGAATTGGGCTCTTTTCAGTTCTTTATCATTTTTATAAGCAAAAGCGTTTGCAGTATCCTCGAAGGAAATATTCATAAAATAATTTAGAAATCGAAATTCATACATCAAAGACTTTTTTCCAAATAAACTTCATAAGATTATGCATTTCGTAAGTCATTTAAGTAATAAGCCAACTAGAAAACTATCTTTGCAAAAATTTTTTTGCAATGATTAAAAAACCTGCTGATAGTTTAATTGTAATGACCGAACTGGTATTGCCAAATGATACCAATTTATTTGGAAATTTAATGGGTGGCAGATTAATGTATTGGATGGATATTGCCGCCGCGCTTGCAGGCTCCAAGCACAGTAATTCACCTGTAGTTACTGCATCTGTAGATAATATTTCATTTACCAATCCTATTAAACTTGGGAATGTAGTGCATATAGAGGCCAAAGTAACACGCGTTTTTACCACGAGCATGGAAGTGCATATTAATGTTTGGGGAGAAGATATCATGCAACAATACCGGTACAAAAGTAATGAAGCTTACTACACTTTTGTTGCATTGGATCCCAACAGCAAACCTCGTGAGGTAAACCAGCTTGAACCAGGTACTCCGGAGGAAAAAGAGCTTTTTGAAAGCGCCCTGCGTCGCCGCCAGCTTAGGCTGATACTCGGCGGTAAAATGAAACCGGATGATGCCGCGGAATTAAAAGCGTTGTTTAAGAAAATATGATAATGTGATAATTAGCCAATTAGCTGATGAGTTGGCGTTACAGTAAATACACAAATAATCGGGATTACTACTATTCATTCAATTCACCATTCGCCATTCATCATTCACTTATCAATCTTTGTTATCAAATGATGCTTACTCTTTTCCATGAATTTTTTACTTTGTTCTATCGCATCCATTACTTTTTCTAATATGACATCAATGGTTTCTTCATAAGTAAATTGCATCGGTTCTTTAAACCGTACACTCAGTAATGTGCCTTTCTTTTTAAACTTCAACCCTTTCTTATTGAAAGCACGCCAGAAGCCACTAATTACAACCGGAATCACTATTGGCTTTGAATATTTAATGATAAATGCCGTTCCTTTTCTCCCCGGTGCATACGGCATGGTAGTTCCCTGTGGAAAAGTAATCACCCAATTTTTTTCGAGCGCTTTTGCAATATTCCGTGTATCGCTGGTATCCAATCCACGCCTTACTTCTGTACCTTCTTTTCTCCAGGTACGTTTAACAGTAATGGCTCCGGCCCAGCTAAAAATTCTGCTGATCAAAGTACTTTTCATTGTCTCGGCAGCAGCTACATAATATACTCTTGTAAATGGGTTTAAAAGATAAAAAGGAACTCCGAGCCTGTTTTGTTTTCTCCATTTTACTGCGCAAAAAATATGTAGAAAAGTAATTACATCTGCAAAATAAGTTTGATGGTTACTTACAAATAATACATTTTTCCTGGGAAGGTTTTTTAGGTTTTCTGTCCCCGAGATTTTTAAATGATTAATGATAGCCAGTCCCGGATAGCTTACTACTCCCACTATAAAATAAATAATTGATTTTACAATTCGGGTTTGTTGTAAACTTTTTAACCAGCTATTCATATTTGGCAACCATGTTTTGAAAAGGCAATTTAACGATATCGCCGTACAAATTTAAATTGTTGGCATAATATTTACAGCCTTATCTTTATAAAACAATTATTATGAAAAAGATATTGTTGATCTCTTTATTGATTGCGGGACTTAATATAATACCTCGTATATCTGATGCCCAGCTTCAAAAAGGAAATACTATGATAGGAGGAGACCTGGCAAACCTGAATTTTATCCTCGGGGGCGGAGGTTATTTTCAAGCAACGATAAATCCTAAGGTGGCATTTTTTTTTCACGATAATATCGCTTTGGGCGGCATGATCAATTTTGGCCTGGCAACAGGTAAAGGAGCCGGCACCACTACTAATTATGGTGTGAGTCTTCTGGGTAGGTATTATTTCAATAAGCCCGTTATCAACCTGGCTCATCGGGGTAGATTTTTTTTAGAAGTCAATGCAGGAATACAGGGCGAAAGCCTTGCCGGAGGCTCAAATACAAAAGGGCTTGGCATTGGAATTGGTCCGGGGTATGCTTTTTTTGTGACACAAAATGTAAGTCTCGAAACGCTTCTTAAATATAACGGTATAGTGGGTTTTGGAAACAATCCTTATGACAGCAATCTCGATCTTAATATTGGTTTCCAGATTTATTTGCCTGGTAGAAAAGCCACAACAATTTTGAAAAGTGTAATGTAATTTTTAATTGATCAAACCTGGTTTTATCTATCTTCCACTATTCAATCCAATTAAAACAGCAAAAAAATTCTATTTTATAATAGCTGTTGATACCATTAAGTTCAGGCCAGTTGCGTTTGCTGCACGGTTCACTTCCTCAAAATATTTCATGTTATATTTGCGCACTTTCAAAATATTATTTTGAAATGATTGAAATATCCAAACAAATTTTAAAATAACATGTCATTACGTGCAGGAATTGTAGGCTTACCCAATGTAGGAAAATCAACATTATTCAACGCTGTCAGCAATAGCGCCAAAGCGCAGGCGAGCAATTACAGGTTTTGTACTATCGAACCAAATATAGGCCTGGTAAATGTTCCGGATAAAAGATTGGATGAACTGGCAGCACTTGTAATTCCCGAAAGAATTGTGCCTACTCAAATTGAAATAGTGGATATAGCCGGGTTGGTAAAAGGTGCCAGCAAAGGTGAAGGATTAGGAAATAAATTTTTAGCAAATATACGTGAGGTAGATGCCATCATTCATGTGATCCGTTGTTTTGAAGATGAAAATATATTAAGGGAAGAAGGCGTTATTAATCCTATCAGCGACAAAGAGATCATTGAAACAGAATTACAATTAAAAGACCTTGAAAGCGTCGAAAGGAAATTATCACGGGTAGAAAAAATGGTAAAAACCGGCGATGCCAAAGTGAAATCGGAATATGAAATATTGAGAAAATGCAAAGAACATCTGGAAAAAGGAAAAAACATTCTTTCTCTTAATCTTTCTAAAGAGGATAAATTAGTAATAGCAGAAAATTTTTTATTAACCGATAAACCGGTATTGTATGTTGCCAACGTTGACGAAGCATCTATGCATACCGGCAATGCCTATTCGGAAAAATTAGCCGCTGCCGCAAAAGCTGAAGGCGCACAGGTGATAATAATGGCGAATTCAATAGAAGCACAGATTGCTGAATTTGAAAATCCGCAAGACAAGCAAATGTTCATGGACGAATATAAAATGGATGAACCCGCTTTAGACCGTTTGATACATTCCACATACGCTCTTTTAAATCTATCTACTTATTTTACAGCAGGCGTTCAGGAAGTAAGAGCCTGGACCATACACAAAGGATGGAAAGCGCCGCAGGCAGCCGCTGTGATCCACACTGATTTTGAAAAGGGATTTATTAAAGCAGAAGTAATTTCCTACAAAGATTTTGTACAATATAAGTCAGAAGCCGCCTGCAGGGAGAATGGAAAATTAAGAATTGAAGGGAAAGAATATATAGTGCAGGATGGCGATGTGATGCATTTCCGTTTTAATGTGTAATCATAAGCGGTCAGTATCGCAGGTCGGCACCGCGGTTTTTAAAAATATGCTTTCGTTTCCGCCACAGCTCGTGCCTTACCAACCGGTTCAAAAATGACCACTGCATCAAGCAATGCCCCTTTCAATTACCTGTATAATGTGTTAGCATTTTAAAACTATTCAACCCATCCAGATAAAACCTCGCGGATGAATAGTAATAATCTTCTGACTTTTCGCACAAACTTGTCTTCCCCATGTTGGCGTCCATGTGCCATTTATATTAAAGTGAAAATTTTTGATTATAGCAGCGGACGCTAACCCCTTAACCACATCTCGCGCCAAGTGGGGCATGTTGTTTTACAAAACAGAATTTTATAATTACTATCACCTTCCAAATTATTCATCATTTTTATTCCGGCGACACACGAAACATTGCTACTCCATGAGAGGCCACGGACGAGCGGATCAGATCTTCAGTGGAATAACTTTTAGGACGGTAACTATCTCCCCTCTCCCATAGATTGACTACCTTATAAGAAGCTGCTTTTTGCAGGCCTACCTTTTCAACGGTAGTCGTCATAAAAGCACGATCCATTCCACGATTCAACAATAAAACTGCATAGCTTCCATCGGACATTGGTTTCACCCATACTTCCTGGTTTCCATTGTCTGTAATTTTATATCCTTCTTTTCCGGCCGGATCCTGATCTACAGCTATCACGTCCTTATTGGTTAGAATTTCCCTGGTAGTTTCTGTCATGTGGAGCAAATCATTACCTGCAATCAATGGGGCTGCCAACATCGCCCACATGCTGAAATGTGTCTCATATTCAGTATTGGTCATTCCCCCGTTGCCCACCTCCAGCATATCCGGATCATTCCAGTGGCCGGGGCCTGCATATTTATTTAAACCTACCTGTTGATCAACGATGTCGATCATACTTTTCCAGTTATCCGAAATATCGCCGGTGGTACGCCACAGGTTACTTATTGCGGGTGCCCATTGGTATGGATCCTTGACTCCCCATTCGCAAATGCTGAAAACAATAGGACGGCCGGTTGCGAGTAATGATTGTTCCATTTCGGTATATCGCTTTCTATAACTCTCGTTCTCGTTATAGCAGTTATCCAGCTTCAGGTAATCAATACCCCATTTGGCAAAGGTTTCTGCATCTGTTTTTTCATGGTGTAAGCTTCCCGGGTATCCGGCGCACGTTTTGGTACCGGAAGACTCATAGATGCCGATTTTCAAACCCAGGCTGTGTACATAATCAGCCAAAGCCTTGATTCCATGAGGAAATCTTTTAGGGTCTGGCTGTAGCCGCCCCTCGGCATCGCGTACGGTATCCATCCAGGCATCATCAATATTGATATATTCATACCCTGCGGCTTTCATTCCACTTGAAACCATAGCCTGGGCTGCGTCTTTGATTTTTTGTTCCGTGATATCGGTATTAAAAGCATTCCAACTGTTCCAACCCATCGGAGGGGTTTGCGCTAAATTATCTGCCTGGTTTTTTTGAGAGGCAATGAAATTTTCTTTAAGCATTGGTTGTCCGAAAGCGGCCGGAAGCTGAAAGTTTAGAAAAATGAATAGACCTGTAATTGCAGGAAAGAATAAAATAGATCTTTTTTTCATCTGAGATTATATTTTAAAAGTTTTAGGATTGGTTTATTAATTCTTAAAGCGTATGACTTTGCGGCAAGCAATTTAATTCAAATATCCGGCAATTACACGATCCTTTCTTTATCTCTTGCCCTAAAATAGGTTTACACAAAAAAAACCACCCGAAAGTAGTTTTTTAACTCCGCTTGCGCCATTTTTATTAAAGTGAAAATACAAACTTAATTTTTAATTATAGCGCACGCTTGCACTAACCTATTAACCATAACCTTGCACCAAGTGGGGCCCTTAGCGCAATAGAGAATCTATTTCACCTCTATTGTTGATTTTTCAAATAAATTTTTCATTTTTTTTGGCTTTACTATTTGCTGGAAAGTAGGTTTCAATTGTCTCGAAAACTGAATCGTTCAATAGCTTGTAACGAAGCGTTTGATAGTCCACACTTTCGTCCTGATCACAGTCCGTATAAACAATCATGTTTGAAAGATTTTTTTCCTCTTTATTGAAAATTAATAGGAACTTATAAATACAAGATTGTTTGTCATCATATTCAATTAAAGCTCCTTTAAAATCATTATTGAAATTGAAAATCGTATCGCCGCTAAAACCAGCGTTAGATAAAACTCCTGTATAATAAATACTATCGATCAAAGTGTGGTTTTTTATTTGCTCAATAGACAGTACATATTTTCTGTCAATGCTATCAAGAAATGAAAGAGAATTTGTATTAATAGTTTTTGCAGAGTCTGATCTTTGATTTGCAATTAAAGAATCATTATATTTTGATCCTATTGCCTCATTTATTTTTTGAGACTTATTCTTTGTTTGACATGACAACAGAACCATAATTGCGATTACTAAGATATTTTTCATTTAAGGTCTTTTTTTGTCTTGAAGGGTATTTTGTTTAACTAATGTCGGTGTTCCTTTTTCTTCAGATTGCCAACTTCAGAAAGGTCGCCGCCGTCTGTGGGCGTCATTTTAGTTGGTAACTTAGTCCAAGTCGTAAAAAACTCGTGTATGCTTTTGAATTATATTGAGCTGCATAATTAGTTAATCCTAATGAGTAACCTGCAAGAAAGCCGAACTTATTTATCTGCGTCTTTATTTGTATTCTTGGTCTTAAATCAATTGAAGGTTTTGTCTTATCATTTTCTACTGTAAAATGACCTTGGTTACTCGTTGTTGTAGCACTTCCATCTTCTTTACTTTTCAAGCAAAAAGCCAGGTCAAATCCTGCCAATAAATCAATTGTTATTTTGTGGTATGCATATCTGTGCCCAACGAATGGATTAAGGGTGATAAATGTATTTTTCAATTTCGTTTCCCCGTTTGCGGGATATTGCAAATCTGCCGGGTCGCCACTTATTAATATTCTATCAATATTAACTTTACTGGTCAATTCTTCAAAACTGATTCCAAGTCCGTAGATATTTTTTCTTTTAGATAGTCGCTGTCCTTGAAATTCTAATGCGTATGAAAACCCATTTCCTTTTCCATAAGGATCATCTGTATATTTAGTTACAGGTCCCCAGAACTCATCATAATAAATAAAAGACTTTGAAGCCGCACCCTCTCCACGAAAGGAAAATAGCCCACTATAAACATTAAAATTTATTTCTGTTTTTTGTCCGTATGAAAATTGGACAGTACTCAAAAGTATAATGGTTGTGTAAAAAAGTTTATTCTGTATCATAAAAATTATTTGATTATTTTATGTGTTGACAACGGAATTGTAAAAAATGTTGCATTGTAACGATGGGTTTTTAGCAGACAACTGTTTTTGGCTTGTCGGCTTTTCTTACAATACCTGATATTGTCCAATACAATTTAACTCCGCCCACGTTACCATGCTATTCGTTTTAAGGTTATTTAGCCAATATTCTTCTTGTCCAACAGGAACTTTTAAAACGATATTTTTTGTGTCACTTTTCGTATCAATAAGATCCAAAGATTTTTCTGTATTAATCCAGTCCTGCTGATTATTTGGATCCATGTCAAAAAAAATCGTTGTGATGTTGATGATACCTATCTGGAAATGAATGAAAGCACTCGCAGAAAAATCTCTTGTGTTGATATATGATTTTGTATTTAAATATGTAATCTGTCTCGTCAAACTATCCTGGGATAAGGCGAAGTATAAAAGAATCCATTCATTTCGTCAATCTGCAAATTGAGTTGATTAAATACTAAAAATACATTTTCAATTGAAGTTGTATTTTTAATCCCACCACCACCTCACCTTTCACATAGTCCGGGCAGGGATCATCACTTTCTGTTTTATTCTTTGAACAAGAGAAAAAGCCAATGATAAGAAACAGGAAAAGAGTTTTTTTCATAATTATTCTTTTTACACCCACTCTGACAACAAAAACTTCACTTCCGTTGCATTGTATCCGGAATAAAAGAAAATTTCAGCCAATGCCGGTCTTCCATTTCTTCAGATTGCCAACTCTGGAATGGGCGCCGCCTTGGTCTTATTATTTTAAAATGAAAATACGTACTTAAACATATCTTTCGATAAGTGGGGTCTCCAAACCGGCGAAAGAGGTTTTTCCAAAAAAAGATTTTCCCTGGGGTGGGCAGGCCGCCCGATGAGACCTCCTTTTTTGTTTTTTATTCGTGATCTTTTTCGGTTTACGCAAGCGAACGCTAACTCTGGAGCCAACGGGCGGTTTAGTGGCTAAAAAAATCACCTCCCCATGCTTTGCAAATAGCTTTTAGAAAAAAACATGGATACATTATATTTAAAGGCCCACTGCAGTTTTTAATTTATCCCTGTCCAAAGATTCCATCCATTGAATGGATTTTGGCCGTAGCTTACCATTCACATCTATTACAACATAAGTAGGGAAACCTGAACCGGCATTATCAAAACTGCTTTTTAATTCACTTACAATTTTATCATCCATAAAAATATGCGTGCCCGGTAATTCCAAACCTACCACTTTGTTTTTCCAGGTATTTTCATTTGAGGATGAGTTCGTGCAGATATATACATATTCGATGGGTAAGTCTTTGTTTTCATCATGTAATTTTTTGCTGAAAGGTAATTCACTTAGGCATGGCGCACACCACGTTGCCCAGAAGTCAATAACCAATGCTTTGTTTTTGAATTTTGATTTAAGATCAAGAATAAATTGATCTATATTTTTAACGCTATCCAACCGGTATAGGCTGGCATCAAATGGTAATTTTTCCAATGGCTTTCCTATGAAGTTACCTGTATTATTTATCTGTTTGGATAAAGCAAGCAGGCTGTCAATTCTTTTTTGCTTAATTTTTGATTCAGCAAGTTCATTTGTCGCAATTTGCTTACACCATTCAGTTTTTATACTTTTTATTATTTTAGGATAAGTCTGTGCAAATACATCTTTGCCTGTATTTAGCAGGAAAGTCTTTAATATATCTGACTTGGGTTTTTTATAAATACTGTCAATTAAATGGATAGAATTTACAACTTTAAATATTCCCATTTCCTGGGCAAAAAGATTTCTCTTTTCCTTTTCTGCATCTTTTATTGCTGAAGCTCTATCTTTTCGTTGTTGCACGTTTAATTGATTATAATATTTTAATGAATCCAGCAGCGTTTGCCTTTTTGCATCATACTGGTTATAATTTTTAAAAAGCAGGTTGTCATCAAAAGGAGGTAATGAATTATTCTTCCTGGTTATAATATAATTATATAAATAGTTATAGAACAAAACGCCATCGTTACTTGTAAAAAAAGGTTTGTGCCCATTAATTTCAGAAAATAAATTTTCCGGCATAGTTGCATTCCAATAAGATGTGCATAGATTCCCATAAAACATAGATGAGGTTTCGTTCCTTATAGCCCAACCATATTTTGGAAATTGGAGAATAAATTCATCATCGATTTGGTCCAGCGCCTGTCGTACAGAATCTATTCTTTTAAAAAAAATTGATCCAGGCATTTTACTCCTGGTAAAGCATACAGAGCGCAAATCATTTTGTAATTTATTTTGTACATCTTGTTTAAAGAGTAAATGTTTATTCATGGCAATATTCAATGCACCGTCAACGCCTGAATAAGTTACGCCATCGCCAATCATATAAATACCATCTTTATTAATTTTACAGGCATCTATTGTTATTGTCAAGCCTTTATTTACATAAACACCTGCATAAAAAAAATCTCCCATATCCAACCATATTTGCTGGTAAGGCAAATTTTGTTCTAAAGTGATCTTTACAAATCCTCTCTCATTGGTTGAATAATATTTGGTTGATTGAAAGTTAGAACCGAATGTTACAAATGTGCATTTAATATTGGCTTTTATAATGCTATCCGGTGCATTATTGATTTGAATGGTCATCATTGCAGCCTTGCGATTCTGAAGATAATTATCCATTCTTACGTCTTCAATTGCAAGGGGATGATTGCTGTCAGCATTTTGCGCATGAATCGAAAAGGAAAAAAACAGGAATGATGCAAATAGTAATTGTTTCATTTTTCAGATTTATTTTTTTATCATTGTTAATGCCTTTAATACATTTTCTTTCTTACTTCTCGATACTGGTATTTGCGTATTGTCTTCCAGAAGCAGATGGCCGCCGTCCTCTTTGATGAAGCTTTTGATAAATTTTTTATTTACCAAATGTGATTGATGACAACGGATAAAATCATAATCGTTTAGTAATTCTTCATATTCAAAAATCGGTTTGGATACCATGATACTTTTGCCGTCAGTAAGAAAAAATTTCGTGTATGCATTGGAAGATTCACATCGCACAATATTTTTTGTATTCACAAAACGGATTTCTTTAGTTGTTGCCAGGGCAAGCTTATGTTCATTTTTGGAATCCTTGTTTTTGATGAGCTCCATCAGGTTTTCCAGTTGAAGATTTCCTTTCTTTTTATTCAGCTTGTCTTCAACCTTTGCAATGGATATTTTTAATTCTTCCGGATTGATGGGTTTTAGCAAATAATCAATTGCAGCAAACTTTACAGCTTGTATGCCGTACTGGTCATAAGCGGTGACAAAAATCACTTCAAACGGATGTTGCGGCAATGCCCTCAAAACATCAAAACCGTTTTTATCAGGCATTTGAATATCGAGGAAAAGCAAATCCGGATGGTCATTGAGAATTACTTTTACTCCATCATCTGCATTCATTGCAATACCTGTAACATCCACATTCAAAGAATATTTTTTCAAAAGACCAATGAGATTATCAATATTGTTTTTTTCATCATCAATAATTACGGCTCTTATCATATTAACCAGTTTTTAAAATGAAGCATTGCTTGTGTTTTATCATTCATCTTTGTTAAGGAAAATACTATTTGCTGTTGATTAAGCGTCTCATTGAGTAATTTTATTCTTTCTTTTGTCAGTTGTAGCCCGAACCCATTCGCTTTGTCCATTTCCTGTAAACCTTTTCCATTGTCCTTTACATACACCAACATATCATTGCCCGATTTTTCAAATGTTATCGTCAAACTTCCTTTGTCCTGTAAAGCAGATATACCATGCTTTACAGCATTTTCGACCAAAGGTTGCAAAAACAGGCCTGGGATTTCAACGGCGTTGGTATCTATGTTTTTATCCACATAAATCTGGTAAGAGAAACCGAAACGCAGCTTTTCCAGGTTCAGATAATTTTCCAGCATTTTTATTTCTTTCGCAATGCTCACAAATTCGTTGTTACCCGCTTTCAGAGAATCACGCATAAGTTCACTGAATTCTATTAAATATTTTGATGCGTTTTCCGAATCGTTCTTTGTCATCAGTCCCTGAATAGAATTCAGCGCATTGAACACAAAATGTGGATTGAATTGCGAACGAATGGATTTTAGTTCGGTTTGAACCATCTGCTTTTGTATTTCCTGCAATTTGATTTTACGGGATTGACTACGCGAACGCAACAGGAGTAAGACAAAACTTATAACCAAAAGACCAAGAATAATCAAACCTATCTTAAACCAAAAAGTCTGGTACCATGCGGCCTTTACCGTGAAGGGGTAAACACAAATATTTTGACGCTGAACGCTATAACGTATTTTGAGTTGATAATTACCAGGCAAAAGGTTTTTGAGCCAGATAATGTTGAAATCAAAATCATTAATTTTCCATCCTGTGCTGTCATTACCTTTTACAAGATTGTATTCAATTATTTTCCTGGAATTGATAATATCATCCAGGTAAAAAATCAAACTGTTTTCATTCGGTTGAAATTCATGTTTCAATTGAAGTAGAATTGAATCCTTGCTCCAATCTTTTTTTTCGCCATAATCCGGCCATGTCCATTGTTTTTTAAAGATTGTTAAAAAATCAGGCAACTGTATAAAAGTGAACACGCCTACTACCCGCGGTTGCCATTTTACCCAAAGCGCAGATAATGAAGCTTGAATATGATTCGGTTGGTCTTTTTTTCTTACCTGGAAAGTCAAAGCTTTACCAAATTCCTCTTTGAACAGGCCCAAATAAGCAGCAACGGTATCTATCTTGTTAGGGTTTGCTATCTTCGTCACCCAAAAAGCGTGGCAAAAGAGTTTTATGTTTGTCCAGGGTAAAACAATTTTCGTTGTATCTTCTAATACCCTGAATTGATATTCGTTTGCATTTTCCTGATTGATTCCATTTACTGTAACAATGATGCCAGACGAATCAAAAACCGGGATAGCATATTTCCCGGGATAACCATCAGCCATTACCAGGTATGAATTGCTATGATTTTGATATTTTTTTAATTGTGGAATTTTATCCAGGGCGTGAAAATAATTGACTGCTAACTTGTTTGAATAAAATGAATTTATAAGCAAACTATCTTTTGTATAAAAGCGACCATTAAACGTCGTGGAAAAATATTTACGGATAGAATCTCCATGGCTGTCATTTTTAATGACAGGATTGATACTGTCCAATTGCATTTCCAGTCTTTGGCTAAAACCAATATTAGAAAACAGAAAAAGAGATAATATCAGGATTATTTTATGCATCCGTTACTTTTGAACTTATTGATAACAAAGCAACGGTATTTTATTATTCTTTTAATACAGGATTTGAAAGCGGTAAAAATAATTTTGAATTCGGTTGATTTGGAACATTAATATTATTAAAGACAGTTCGGGATTTCGAAAGGAAGGGAACAGCACGAGAGCTGAGCAATAGTTACTTCAAATTTCCTGCCTTTTTTCACTTTTAAATCGCATGCCTTTTTTCACTTTTGAATCGCATGAATTGTGTTCCATTTTGTTTGCCTGAGAGATGTTAACTCAGAAACCCGATCTGAATTACCATATTTAATTTTAAATAATGAGATTAACACATCAGCGCAATCGAAATGAAAATCATTATTGCAACTTTCAACTATATTAAATACCCACATATAAGTGTCTTCCATGTTTTTAAGTTTAATGTTATTATTTATAGTCCCCGGATTGTTATTGTTGTTGAAGATGCAAAGATGCAAAGCTTAACTGCCTTATTGGGTTCTTTTCGATAAGCGAACACCATATTTCGACGATTGGTAAATTTCTGCCGATAATGGATTAGTGCAATTAGCCGCTGTTCAACACCTTGATGCCAAAAAAAGTCGGCCGAAGCCGGGAACATTAAATTCTTTGGAGAAACTTGCGCCAGACCAATCAGTTTTTATAATTCAATGAAGAGAGCGGGGATACTTGCGCTAATTTGGGAGAAGAACAACGAGGACGAAGAATTTACTGCAACCATTTTGCAACCCCACCATGATGAGAGCACGTACCTCGTCTTAGTCCCAGCCGAGTCTCCCGATAGGGGACTCGGCGTGAACCAGGAAGATGTAAAAATATGTAAATAGTATGCCAACAAAAGAACGGTAACCGAAACGAACGGAGTGTATTTTATAACCATCACGTGCACAGATGGAAGTGTGTTGCGGGGAAAACTTCATGAAGTATTCGAACCTTCTTTCAGTAGTAAAGAATGTGTTACTGGCAATTCCTGGTGCAAAAAATAAATTACATTCATAATAATTCCGGTACAGGTAAGTGGCAACTTGCAAACTGCCCTGTGGATTATGTTCATAGCTCTGCCGGGTATTATGAAAACGGCGTCCGGGGAATTTATCAAGTGGATAATATTATGGATGTGTTGCAGATAGATTTGACGAAAGGACTTCGTAGCGATTGACACGCCGAGTCCCCTATCGGGAGACTCGGCTGGGACAAAAGCTTTGTGCCGGGCGTATCTGTGCTATCGAAAAACCCCGGTGGATACCCGGGGGTTTATATTAATAAATTCTTGCCTAATGCAAACTAAGTGTTGTCAATTGTCCGTCGTCATTCTTCCTATTTTCTCACACTTACAGAAACATGGCGGTCTGTAGCTTTTTCAGCATCAGTAGCCGTAGCAGGGAATTTTGCAAATTGAGAGCCATATCCTTCTGTGCCGGTAACTTGTTTGCCCACGCCTCTTTTATCCAAACCATTTTTTGCAGCATCTGCACGATCCTGGGAAAGTTTTTTATTAGCTGCAGGATTTCCTGTTACATCAGTATAGCCGCCGATCTTAATTTTTGCATCCGGGAAAGCTTTTAAAATTTCAGCAATATTATCCAATTGTTTTTCACTTTCTGGTTTTAGTGTTGCTGTGCCTGTATTAAAATTCAGGTTATCAAAATCGAACCACCTGTTTTTTAAAGAATCATCACTTAATGATTTCCAATCGCCGTTTAAGAAAGTTACTAATTGATCTTCTATTCCTCCTTTATAGGCGTCCAGTTCTTTGCCATTGGGCAGTTTTACTTTTATAGATTCCGGCGCTGTTGCTTCAGGCGCAGGCGCTACAGCAGAAGTATCGGTATTTTGAACCGCTGCAGAAGTATCTAAATTAGCAGCCGTATTGGGCCTTGTCTGATTACAACCCCTTGATAAACCCCAAAGTAACACTATGACTGCCACAATAATCACTAAAGGCAACAGCCAATTATTTCTTTTAGGTTTATCTATCACAGCATGTGCGGTATCAGACACGCCTGATTTTACATGCGATGCCATAGATGTAGCAGCAGCGCCTATTGATCCTAAACCCAGCATGCCAGCCAAAGAAGACAAGCCTGACGGCATTGCCTGCATGATATGATCCTTTTGTGAAGAAAGAAATCCTGATAACCCACTGGCTGATAAATTATCTTGTTCAGCATGCTTTCCTAATATTCCCATGATTGCCGGTAAACCCATGCTCATTAACGAAGAGGCAGAAGAATCTTTTATACCTGCAAATTTTGAAATAGCGCCAACAATTCCTGGCTGATTGCTTCCAAACAAACTACCAAGCATGCTATTACCTTTTTGAACGTTTTCAGTTCCTGTTAAAGAGGTATTTCCTGAAGCATTTCCGATAGCGTTTTTAGCCATCTCAAAAATACTATTAGCTCCTTCTGTACCCGAAGTAGCTTTATTTAAAATACCCGCTAATCCGGTTGGAATGATAGCAGTCAATGCTTTAGAGATCCCTGAGTTATCTTCTCCCAATGCAGATGATGCGTGGCTAGTGAATTCGCTGGTAAAATAATTCTTTACCGTTTCCATTAAATTAAATGACATATTATGTGTGTTTTTTATTGTGAAATAATTAGAGGATATTATTCCTTATTAATCTTTAGTGGCTCCAAAAGTAAAATTTATTATTAAAAATCCGCAATTAAAATATGGTATCTATTAATAAAATGAAAAAAGACTGTTCATTTTGAGAACAACCTTTCTTTTTTTATTGAGGTAGTAATACCTGGTCAATGATATAGTAAACCCCATTCACACAATGATTATCCAAACTGATGGCATTTGCAGGAGTTCCTGAATAAGGTGCCCCGCCGGGAGGAAAAGTGCCGAGCCCTGTAAATTGTAATTGGGTTACAAATGGTCCGGTAAAAGTAGCCTGTGCTAAAATACCCGGATGAGTGGGCACTACAGAATTTATCAATGTCGTGTAGAATGCAGGCGTAGATGTAAAATTATTTGAAAAGACCCTGATGTTTGGTTGGAAACCTGCGCCCTGATCTGTTGCCAGAAAATGATATACTAATATACCTCTTACCGTAGCCGCAGTAATAGAACTGAATAATAAAGGATTACTAAATACGGTAGGCGATCCCGAAAGCGCCGTGGCTGTGGTTCCTGCTTGCGCTGGCGGAAGCCCCTGCTGCAATAAAGCACCATAGATGAGCCCGAACAATAAACTCTGAAATGCAGCATCACTTGGCGCAAGAACAGTCATATTAGTAACAGCATAGCCCAATAAAGAATCAATTTTGTTCAATCCTGTCTGGCCACTATCGGCCCTGGCCACTGCAGCTTTAAAAAAAGTAAGGTTAGGATTATTATACATTGCATCTTTTAATAATTGGCTCGGAGGAGCTACAATAGCTGCCACCACGTGAACAACGCCATTGCTCATTTTCAAATCGGGCATTACCACAGGAATATTATTATCATAAAAACCGGTGGCGCTGACAGAAGGAAAAGTACTCAGATTTAAATTAAGAATCGTTCCCGGAAGGGTACCAATAGTAATGGAAGTTGGAAGCTGAATATTAGGGAAAGTAGTTGGTATAGTAGTGGAAAGGTATTGTTGCCCGGGGATAATAGAATAACCTACTATGCCTCCCAAAGTAGCCGGTGGTAACGCATTTACAACACTTAGAGATGGAATTCCCGATGCACGAAATGCATTATTATTGGGTATAAAAGCGGTGAATACTTTTGTAGAGTCGCTGAACTGCGCTAACATTCCTACCCTGGTGGCAGCCGCTTTAAAAAAACTAAAAGTAGTATCAGAGTTTAACATAGCTCCTATACTGGTAGTACTGCTATTCACCGGAGGGTAAATTATAGGTGTATCATCGGGTAAGGCTTTATTACAAGAATTAATTATCAATGCTATGGCACTAAAAAAGAATATTCCGTGAACCGTGCGGTTTTTTAAAATTTTTATTTTCATATTTTCTATTTAAAAATGATTCAATAAAATTATTTTTTAAAATACGTTATAACCAATGCTTACATAATAAAGGCCGCCAATACTGGCATCACCAAATCCATCGCGGTAATATTGATTCAAAATATTAGTAGCACCTAATTTTAATAATACATTTTGCGCCGGAAATTTATAACTGATCTGTGCGTCTATAGTTTGATAAGCCGGTACGATTCCATTTGCAAAACTACTTTGGTAATTGACATCATCCTGCCAGCGGTAAGTGATATTAAAGCCATACTTGTTTTCTTTACCAAAGCCTGTGTTACTGAAAGTAGCGCCTACCCTGTAATCGGGTGCGTTAAAGTCGGCTTGAAATTGAGCAGGAACGTCATCCAAATGATCAGAAGTAACATTGGCTCCGATTAAAAAATTATTTCTAAGTGAATAGGTAAGTCCCAATCCAAATCCGTGAGTATTTACATTTCCATTTACATTAGTAGGTACTGAATAAGTAGTAACCAAAGCGGGATTATTAAGATTGGCTTGCACCGTGGCCGGATTAGTAAACACACCTATATCGTTATTTACTGATTGTGCTACCAGTGTGCTTGAGATGAAATTCTTATATATTCCGAAATAACCATAAAGATCAACAAGTAATCTCTTATTGAACAAAAGACCTTTGTAGCCACCTTCAAATGAATTGACACTTTCGGCTTTAAACTTGTCAAATGTCTGAACCATCGGATGACCTGATAATAAATTATCATCAACTGAATACACAGGATTTGTGCTAAAATGATAATAATCCTGGAAGATTTTTAAGCCACCTATTAAAGCGGTACCTCCGCCCACTCTCAGATTAATATATTGGTTCTGGGTAGAGGGGAAACGGTAGGCTTGCTGATAAGATAACCTGATATTGTTATCATCAGCTACTTTTATTACTGCGGAAAAACGCGGAGTAAACCTTCCGGTGAAGTTTTCATTTTTATCATAACGCCCGGAAAAGATCAGGGTCAGACGATCATCCAAAAGCTTTTTGGTGGCCTGGATATAGGCACCAAATTCGTTGATTGGAATTTTTCCGGTAGAATCAGCAAACAATGTGCCTTCTGAATTAAGTACATATCTTTTAAAATTGGCACCTACTAAAACATCAGCAAAACTGGATGTTTCGGGTGATAGATTATATTGCCCCTCTACATTATAAAGATTCGTTTTATCTATAAATAAACCTCCTCCCTGGGAAATAGAAATACTTCTTATTTTATCGAAAAGTGTTTTGAACTCTGCAGATCCCGGCGCAGGCCTGCCAATGTCAGCAAATGCCCTTGCTGTATTATAGGCATTAATATCTAATTCGCCGGCTACTTTCGCATTTAAAAAAGCCATACCGAATTGTGAATACCATCCGTCGGGCCCTCCACTCGGTTTCCAAGCTTCATTTAATAACCGGGTGGTAACAGTGGCATTATAAGAATTGCCTGCATTTTCCTGTGTAGTAAAGGCTCTTAGAAACCAGTTAGTGTTTACTAATTCTACTTTGTATTGTCCTATTTTTAAATTCAAAAGCGAATACCGGTCACTGCCTGTATATACAGTATTTCCTGTACCCCAGTGTCCTTCAGCGTTAAGAGAAGTCCTTTGGGTAAGCTTATAACTTACTTCGCCGTACATTTTGTAATTAACTGTATTAGGATCTATTATATCCTTTTCATCATATCCGGTCCTGGATACAGGCATGGAAGCAGGCAAAGAATTTATGTATGGAGCATAAAAAGGAGCTGCCTGCGCAATAGGGTTTAATACATTGGAACGAATATCAACGGTAGTTTCATCGCCATACACATTTACCCCATCATAGTTAGGATCCGTCTCACGCGTACCGGCTTTTATTCCCCCTGTAGTACCCAGGCGGTTGTAATCCCGGTAATCATTTGCCACCCAATCTTTTGCCTGTACCAGTTCGGCACCTACTTTGAAAGCAAATTTATCACTCACTTTTACCGCCCATCTCAATGACCAATTGTAATAAGGTGAAGGATCGCGGTCGGGGTTATTGATATTCATAATACCTGTTTTCACTTCAAAAGAAACCCCTTGGTAGCGAAAAGGATCTTTGCTATTTATTATTATGGCGCCATTCATACCTCCTGGCCCATAGAGTGCTGAGGAAGCACCCGGTAATAGTTCTACGCTGGCTACATCTAATCCGGAAAGCCCGATTACATTTCCTACTGAAAAGTTTAATCCCGGAGCCTGGTTATCCATCCCATCCACTATCTGGTTCAGTCGAAGATTTCCACTAGAATTGAAACCGCGTGTACTTGGAGAAACAAATGTAAGGGATGCAGTTACCACATCTACTCCTTTTAGCTTTCCAATCATATCATAATACGAAACAGCAGGGGAGTTCCTGATATCTACAGGACTTATCCGTTCAATTGTTACCGGCGACGCCATTATGCTGGATGGTGTGCGGGTTGCAGCAACTACTATCTCTTGTCCAAGAGTGCTTTCAGGTTCAAATACTACTTTAACTTCTTCGGTACTATTTACAGGAATTTCCTGTTGCTTATAACCAATAGATGAAACAATTAAGGTAACCGGAAGCTGGCCTTTTATATCCAATGAGAAATGGCCCTTTTCGTCAGTATAAGTTCCTTCACCGGTTCCTTTTACAGTGACAGAAACAGCAGGCACGTTTTCTCCCGTTGTTTTATTGACTACATTCCCTTTAATGGTGGTGCCCTGGGCTAAGGCTAATATTGAAAAAATATTTCCAATAATAAAGAAGGCAAAGATTTTGAAGAACTTTCTCATATCTTACTTTTTTGGTTAGGAATTAACAGCAATTTAAGGATTGTAAAGTTGGAATAAAAAATTATTTTTATATTCAATTGCCATTGAGATAAGATTTTACTGATTACTAAGAGCCTGTATAGAAATGATTATTTGAATTTTTTATGCTGCTAAAAGTAGTCGGTGAGGATACTGGCCACGGCTGACTGCCACCGTTAGTGCCCCACGAACGGATTAAATGGTGAATAAAATTTCTATTTCTTTAAAGCTTCTAAAATTTTATCTGCATTTTTGCACCTTATTTTATTATTATGATTTCAAATAAATTGCCGGGGCAAACCAATTTTTATAAAGGAAAAGTAAGGGATGTTTATACCATAGACGATCGCCTTTTGGTAATGATCGCCAGCAATCGTATTTCCGCGTTTGATGTGATATTGCCCAAACCAATTCCTAATAAAGGGCAGGTGCTAAACCAGGTGGCGGCTTATATGCTTAATGCAACAAAAGATATTTGTAAAAACTGGTTGTTGGCCACTCCGGCACCTAATGTTTCTATAGGATTAAAATGCGATCCTTTTAAAGTAGAAATGGTAGTAAGAGGCAACCTTACAGGACACGCCTGGCGCACGTATTCTTCAGTAAATAAAATTTTATGTGGGGTAAAAATGCCGGATGGATTACAAGAAAATGATTATTTCCCCACACCTATAATTACTCCATCTACTAAAGCTGCGGAAGGCCACGATGAAGACATTAGCAGGGAAGAAATTATAGAAAGAAATATTGTTTCTGAAAAAGATTATACGCAATTGGAAAAATATACTTTGCAGCTTTTTGAAAGGGGGAAAGAGCTCGCGACCAAAAGAGGATTGATATTGGTGGATACCAAATATGAATTCGGAAAATTGAATGATGAAATTATTTTGATTGATGAAATCCATACTCCCGACAGCTCGCGTTATTTTTATGCAGATGGTTTTGCAGAAAGGCAATCAAAAGGTGAAAAGCAAAAACAGCTCAGCAAAGAATTTGTAAGGGAATGGCTCATTGAAAATAATTTTATGGGAAAAGAAGGTCAGCATGTTCCAGAAATGAGTGACGAATGGATTACGATTATTCGTAACCGTTATATTGAGCTTTATGAAAAACTGATTGGCGAAAAATTTACGCCCCGTGATTTAAGTGATGAAGAAACTGAGTCGGTGATCTTAACAACGTTAACAAAGTTGAAGATCAAAGATTAATGATTCAAAAACTCATCCTCCTTTAGACTACCTCATTTATGAATATTAAAAACCATCTCATCATTTCTCATGAAAATAAAATTTCTTCCTCTAATTTTTCTCTCTTCTATTTTCTCTTCTAATTGTTTTTCACAAACTCAACAGGAAAATCTTATAGAATATGTAAAACCAATTATTGGTACTGAAAAAATGGGCCATACTTTTCCGGGTGCTACAGTGCCATTTGGCTCTGTTCAATTGAGCCCTGATACAGATACCATACCGTATGCAGTAGATGGAAAATATAATCCTGACGTTTACAAATATTGCGCGGGCTATCAATACGGTGATTCCACTATAGTTGGTTTCAGTCACACGCATTTTAGTGGCACAGGGCATTCTGACTTAGGCGATTTCCTGATTATGCCTACCACCGGGAAATTGAAACTTAATCCAGGCACTTCCGATCATCCTGAAAATGGATTTCGTTCCAGGTTTTCTCATTCTTCTGAAGTAGCAGAAGCAGATTATTATAAAGTAAATCTGGAAGATTATAATATTCTTGCAGAACTTACCACTACTACTCGGGTAGGATTTCACCAATACACTTTTCCCAAATCGGACCAGGCTCATATCATTCTTGATCTGATGAGTGGAATCTATAATTATGACGATAAAAATGTGTGGACCTATGTAAGAGTTGTGAATGACACGCTTGTTACAGGTTACAGGCAAACTAACGGTTGGGCCAGAACACGCACTTTGTATTTTGCAATGTGTTTTTCAAAACCTTTTAAATCCTATGGAGCCAAAGATTTTTCTAAAAGAGAGCCCTACAGAGGTTTTTGGGGGAAATTGGATCAGAGAAAAAATTTTCCTGAATTATCTGCCTGGCAATTAAGAATGTATTTTGATTTTAATACAGACGAAGGAGAAAAAATAAAAATAAAATTTGCCCTGTCTCCGGTAAGCTGTGAGAATGCAATGATGAACATGCATGAAGAAACTCCGTCATGGGATTTTGATGCTATCAAAAATAAAGGACAACAATTATGGAACCAGGAACTGAATAAAATTGTCGTAAAAATGAATACCCGCGAGGACATGATTAATTTTTATACTGCTATGTATCATGCCTTTATTAGTCCCACTGTATATATGGATGTGAATCACGAATATCGCGGAGTTGACCAGGCTACTCACACTGCAAACGGCTTCACTAATTATACCACTTTTTCTTTGTGGGATACACACAGGGCCTTGCATCCGTTATTTAATATTATTCAGCCAAAGCGAAATAATGATATGGTCAAGTCCATGCTGGCGCATTTTGATCAGAGTGCATGGCACATGCTCCCGATATGGTCTAATTCAGCTAATGAAAACTGGTGTATGAGCGGCTATCACAGTGTATCAGTGATCGCAGATGCTATTGTCAAAGGCGTTTATACGGGCGATGTCAGTAAGGCTTTGGATGCATGCGTTACTACAGCTACGCATCGCAGTTATGAAGGCATTGGCTATTATATGGACATGGGTTATATTCCTTCAGAAAAAGACGAGTCTTCCGTTTCTACAACTCTTGAATACGCATACGATGACTGGTGCATTGCACAATTGGCAAAAAAATTAGGCCGTACTGAAATTTACGACCAGTTTATAAAGCGTTCGCAAAACTGGAGGAATGTGTTTGATCCTTCTATTGGTTTTATGCGCCCACGCATGAGTGACGGCACTTTCCGAAAAAACTTTGATGTGCTGGAAACTGATGGCGAGGGATTCATTGAAGGTAATGCATGGAACTACAGTTTGTATGTGCCCCATGATCCTAAAGCATTGATACAATTAATGGGGGGCAATAAGAAATTCATTCCTCACCTCGATTCTTTATTTACCATGCAGCTGCCGGATAAATTTTTTGCAAATACAGAAGATATCACCAGGGATGGGATCATAGGAAATTATGTTCATGGAAACGAACCTTCTCATCATGTAGGTTATCTCTTCGACTGGACCAATCAACCATGGAAAACTCAAAGAACCGTAAGAATGATCCTGAAAAATCAATATCATAATGGTGCAGCCGGATTGGAAGGCAATGATGATTGCGGGCAAATGAGTGCCTGGTATATTATGAGTTCATTAGGATTTTATCCGGTATCCCCATCAGATAATGAATATGCTATCGGCAGCCCCGCAGTAGATCATGCGATATTGAATTTAGAAAATGGAAAACAATTTATTATTGATACAAAAAACCAGGGTGATAAAAATGTGTATGTAAAGAAAATAGAACTAAATGGTAAAGAATTAAAAGGATGGTTTCTGAATTATGATGAAATAATGCAGGGAGGCAACTTGGTTTTTTATATGACTGACAAGCATGGTAAATAAATATATTTTTTCATACCCTCCGGTTGAAGGCCTCAGGATTCTAACATTTTTTTTATTTGGATCAGAATTGGATTCCATCCGCCTCCATCCAGGGTTTCTCTAAATCTCTTCTCTCCATCTCCTACTGTTGAATAGTCTCCCTGGGTTGCCGTCAATTCAGTTTGACCATTTTCTTCTTTTAAATCATAAGTCACAGTAAGATAATTTGCAGGGATATCAGCAATGCCCGAATTAGGATCAATAGTGGTGTAGGATAAAAACTTTTCCGGAATAATTTCAATTATTTTTCCTTTTACAAAAACCATATCCTTCCCTTCATAATTTCCTTTCCATAACAATTCACTCCCGGGTTTCCACCGCGTGGCAATTTATTGAAGCAGTATTGTACTTTATTAAATTCAATTCATTTTTTTAATTATTCCCGCTTTAGCAGAGATAATAATAATTTGTTTTCAATTGCCTCCAGCTTTAGCTGGGGGATCAAAGACAGTTCTGTCAAGGCTTTAGCCAAAATATGAAACGATTATTTTATAAAGGATCAATTGTTTTGGCTAAAGCCTTTAAGGGCATCTCTAAAGCCGCGGGTTAAAACCACGTGGCAATTGAAAAATATATCCAACTGATATTAATCCAATAATATGAAAACTTAGAGGAGTGGAATATAAATCTAATCCTATTCCCCTTTCATCAACCCATCCATTCTCTTTCTTGATTTATTAAAGATCATAATCCCGTTTTTTACTCCTTTGCGCTTTTGTTTTCTTTCTTCTTCGGGCAGGTTATAAGTTGCTTGGCATTCAACGGAACAACAGTCATCATATTTTTTGGCGCAGGATTCACATTGAATGAAAAGCAGGTGGCAGCCTTCATTTGCACAATTCGTATGTGTATCGCACGGAGCGCCACATTGATGGCAATGGCTTATTATTTCATCGCCAATCTTCTCTCCCAGCCTGCCATCAAATACAAAATTTTTGCCAAGAAATTTATTGGGTAAATTTTCTTCTTTCACTTTATTGGCATATTGTATAATGCCTCCTTCGAGATGATACACATTTTGAAAACCATTGTGCAGCATATAAGCACTGGCCTTTTCGCAACGGATACCACCTGTGCAATACATGATAATGTTCTTATCCTTTTTTTCTTCCAGCATACTAACGGCCATGGGTAGTTGCGATCTGAAAGTGTCAGAAGGAATTTCTATCGCGTTTTCAAAATGACCCACTTCGTATTCATAATGATTGCGCATGTCAACCACAACAGTTTCGGGATCGGAAGCGAGTTTGTTGAAAGAATCAGCGTCTACATATTTTCCTTTTTTACTCATGTCAAAATTGGGATCATTAATTCCATCTGCGACAATTTTATTCCGCACTTTTACTTTTAATACCCAAAAACTCTTGCCCTGCCCAACTGCGCCGTTCAGACGGGCATCATCAACGGCGATGTTTAAACGCACATTTTTTAAAAAAGAAATACTGTTAATATAATCTTTAAATTTTTCAAAGTTAGATTTGGGTACACCCAACTGTGCATTGATGCCTTCCTGCGCTACGTATATGCGCCCAAAAACTGTTAGCTCATTTAAATTTCTATAAAATTCATCACGAAAAACATTCGGATCTTCTATAAATGCATACTTATAAAACGAAAGTGTGATGCGGGGTTCATTCTCTTCAAATAACTTTTGTTTCAGTTCTTTTTGAGAAACACGATTATGTAATAATGCCATAAGTGCACTTTTTATCCGGGTTTATCTGAGACATTTACAGGATGAATCAAACCTTAAAAAGGCGGATAAAAAATCAATATGCAAATATAAGCACATTAACACTTTTTAAAAAGCGGTATGGCATTTGTAACGCTTCAGAAATAGTAAGAATCGGTTATTTTTTAACTTAAAAAAAAATTATGAAAAAGACATTCATTTTTGTTGCGATATTTTTTGCACTATCGAGTGCAAAAGCGCAAACAGTACATTTTGGAATTAAAGGAGGATTGAACGCATCTTCAGTTAATTCCAATCCATCAAACTCAGATATGCAAACTAAAGTAGGATTTAACCTGGGTTTATTAGCTCACATACACACATCCAATCCACAGTGGGCAATACAGCCGGAAATATATTATTCTGATGAAGGTGCCAAAAGTAAATCAAATAGCAGCGCTTCATTCAATCTGGGTTTTATAAACGTTCCGGTATTAGGGCAATACATGTTTGACAATGGTTTCAGAATTGAAGCGGGTCCACAACTTGGTTTTTTGACGAATGCAAAAAGCACCTCTGGTAACGTTACTGTTAATGTTAAGAACGACTTTAAAAAGACTAACTTTTCAATCCCGGTTGGTATAGGTTATCTTACAAGTTCGGGATTTGGTTTGGATGCGAGGTATAACTTTGGACTCAGTAACCTCAACAATACTTCCAACTCTACAAAAATTCACAGTAATGTATTTCAATTCGGACTTTTTTATCAATTCTCTAATTCTAAAAGAGGCCATTAAAAAAGGAATAAGTATTTAGTATTGGAATTCAAAGCAGCCGGAATAATTTATTCAATATCAATTTTCCGGCTGCTTTTTTTAAATAAATCCGCTTTTAAAGAAATACTTAAAAAGTTTATCCAAACGGGAATTGCATCCTGTATATTTGGCAAATATTTTTTTTATCAATGGAAAAAGAAATTAAAAAATCCAAATCAATTCCGTTATTCGAAAGAATCAATTCTTTGCAAAAGCTTTTAATATGTTTTGTCATTGCGGTAATTGTTTATTTTATTGCAGACATAAGAAACATTGGTCCTCTTTCACATGTTATGATCGGTTGGGATACTTTTAGTATATGCATGATAGTTATGAGCTGGATTACCTTTTCTATTGTTAATTCAAAACAAATCCGGAAACAATCCAAAGTGCAGGATTCAAGCAGGTCCTTTATTTTCATAATCGTGCTAATCTCTACGTTAGCAAGCTTTCTTGCGGTATTATTATTGATTATTTCAAAGAAGGCGGGGCATAATGATACTACGATGTCATTGATCATTGCCATAGCAGGAATGCTTTTTTCATGGTTTTTGATTCACACCATATTTACACTTCGTTATGCGCATATTTATTACGGCGATCATGAAACAAATCCAAATACTCATGCAGGAGGCCTTGAATTTCCCGGTGATTCAAAACCTGAATATTTTGATTTCGCTTATTTTTCTTTTGTATTGGGAATGACATTCCAGGTTTCTGATGTGCAGATCACTTCGAAAAGACTGAGGTATTTAGCAATGCTTCATGGCCTTTTATCTTTTGGCTTTAATACCATAATGATTGCACTTACTATTAATCTTATTGCAGGCTATGGAGGGTAAGAGCTTTATTTGAAAGTGTACAGACAAAAGAAGATTTCACAGTAAACTAATAAATAGGAAGTCTTTCTATTTATTGCTTTAACCCTAAAGAGACATAATATCCGGAATATAATGACGCCATGTTAAACAATATCCAACACAAACTTTCTCATTATATTCAGCGCCATCACAGCCGTCACTTCTATATTTTTTTTGCGTTCAAAGCGTTGTTTTAATTTTTGACAAACATGTTTTTCTTTATTACCTACGGCAATCCAAACAGTTCCTACCGGCTTATCAGGTGTGCCACCTTCGGGGCCCATAATTCCTGAAACAGCAATGCCAAAATCGGTATTCATTTTATTTAATAATCCTGTCAGCATCTCTGTTACAGTTTCTTCACTCACGGCTCCGTATTTATCCAGTGTTTCTTTTTTCACATTAAGAAGCGATTCTTTTATATCATAAGAATAACTCACAATGCTTCCTTCATAATAGGCAGAAGATCCCGGTACTGAAGTAATGAGGCTCGCAATAGCTCCGCCGGTGCAGCTTTCAGCAGTCGAGATCGTCTTTTTATGTTTCAACAAAATTTTCCCCAAAACTACTTCCATGCTCTCATCCTTATCGGTTACCATGTAATTCTTTACCAGTTTTTTTAACTGGATAAACTGATCATGGATCATTTTTTCAGTGACTGTTTTATCAGAGCCGGAAGTAGTAAGCCGCAACCTCACCATACCATAATTTGGCAAATAGGCCAAACGAATTTTTTTAGGCAATTGCTTTTCAAAATTTGTAAGAATCTCAGCTATCGCTGATTCACCAATGCCGGCGGTAAGAATCGTTTTGTGAATAATTTCAGGAAGTGTAAATTTCTTTTTTAAATAAGGGATCACATCTTCCATAATTCCCTGCATTTCGTAAGGCACTCCTGGCATGCTAATAAAAATGGTTTTCCCTTTATGAAAGAGCATACCAGGTGCAGAACCTCTTTTATTTTGTATCACTTCACATACATCAGGTACTTCGGCCTGTTTTAAATTTACTTCCGTTACGGGCTTGTGATATACTTTTTCAAAAAGACGTTTTACATTTTGCAATGCGCCTTCATCTACAATCATTTTACCTTTAAAATATTTACAAAGAAGGGGTTTGGTAATATCATCAGATGTAGGCCCAAGGCCGCCTGTAATTAAAACGATGTCAGCACCTTTATTTTCCATATCCAATGCATTCCATATTTCATCAGCCACATCGCCAACAGAAATCCGTTTTTTTACAGCTATGCCAATTTTATTTAATTGTTGCGCTATCCAGGCGCTATTGGTATCTATTACCTGTCCAATCAGCAATTCATCACCGATTGTAATTATGGTTGCATATATATTTTTCATAGTGCAAAATTAAAGATAAAGAAGCCTCACCCCAACCTCCGCCCGGCTGCGGCATTCGGACGGCCCTCTCCAAAAGGAGAAGGACACGCTTTATTAGAAATCCGTGTAATCCTTGGCCAAAATATTTTAGCTTTGAGCGACTTCCTTTTTCAAATTAAAATTATATCCATTGAAAAAATTATTGATTTTATTTCTCTTTTTTTACACATCGTATTCCCAGGCCCAACCCATTGACCAGGTATTCAATACAGCTTTTAAAAAATTTGAAGGCGATTCTACTTTCAAACATGCTACTATCAGCCTTTATATGGTGAACACTACTACCGGTAAACCCGTTACAGAAGTGAATACAAATATCGGTGTGGCGCCTGCAAGCTGCCAGAAGGTAATTACCGCCTCCACCGCTTATGAATTATTAGGACATGATTATAAATATAAAACCACACTTGGATATACAGGCGAAATTAAAGATGGAGTTTTACATGGCGACATTGTTATCAAAGGCAGTGGCGATCCTACTCTTGGAAGTTGGCGTTATGACCAAACCAAAGAGGAGAATATTATTTCCACCTTTAAAAATGCTATATCACAGGCAGGCATACGCGAAATGACAGGTCATGTTTATGCAGATGAAAGCTTGTGGAACGATGAAGCTACTCCCAACGGATGGGTGTGGCAGGATATTGGCAATTATTATGGTGCCGGCGCAAGAGCGCTGAACTGGCGGGAAAATCAGTATGATCTGTACTTAAAATCGGGCCAAAACATCGGTGATCCTGTAGAAATTGCAGGAACTAACCCTTCTTTTGTAGAAGGATTGAATTTAAAATCAGAAGTTACTTCAGGAGCAAAAGGAAGCGGAGACAATAATTATATTTATATACCCCTGGGCGATTCTTTTAGTCATGTAAGAGGTACCACGCCGGTAAATGAAAATCATTTTACTATTTCAGGGGCCATGCCACGTCCCGCCACCCAACTGGCTCTGACACTGGAAGGAGCTTTAAAAAATGAGCCGGTAGAAAAAATCGCAAAAGATTATTCAACGCCAAATAATTTGAAACAGGTAAAAGTATTTTACACCTATACATCACCGGTATTAGATAGCATTATTTTTCATTTTCTCCGGCGCAGTATCAATTTGTATGGTGAAGCGTTGATTAAAACATTGGCATATAACTTTACAAAAGTGGGTAACACTGATAGCGGTGTAAATGTGATTCACAGCTTTTGGAAAAATCATGGAATTGAGCCTTACGCCATCAACATCGTTGACGGAAGCGGCCTCTCCCCTTCTAATCGTGTCACTACCCAGGCACTGGTAACTGTAATGGAATACGCGAGAAAGCAAAAATGGTTCCCCTCATTTTATGATGCGCTTCCCACTATCAGTGGTATCAAAATGAAAAGTGGTTCTATCAATGGGGTAATTTCTTATACAGGCTACATCAAAGGGAAAGATAATAACCAGTACACTTTTTCTTTTGTGGTAAATAATTACGACGGCAGAGGAAATGAAGTGAGAAAGAAAATGTGGGAATTGTTGGGGTTGTTGTGAGGTATCAGGTGTCGGGTTTTATTAATAAAATTTAATTCATAAATATGAACTTTCCTTTTGACAAAGAAATTATACTTGAAAATTCTGTGGCTCTGTTAAGGCCACTTAAGTTGACAGACATCCAAAATTTACTGAAGATTGCTATTGAAGAAAAAGAACTTCTTCAGTACTCGCCAACTCCAATATATTCAGAAAAATTATTGACGGAATATGTGGAAAAATCATTGAATGAAAGAAAAAATAAAACCCGTTATTCATTTTCTATTTTTGATAAAAAGAAAAATGCTTACGCCGGCAGTACCAGTTTTATGAATATTTCAAATGTTGACAGCAGAGTAGAGATAGGCTCTACATGGATTGGTAAAGAGTTTCAGAAAACAGGACTGAACCGCAATTGTAAATATTTATTATTTAATTTCGCTTTTGGCGAACTGAATGCAGAGCGTGTAGAATTGAAAACTGATGAAAGAAACAATGCCTCAAGAAATGCTATACAGAAAATCGGCGGAAAATTTGAAGGTATTTTACGGAGCCATACATTGATGTATGATGGCTTCAGGCGGAATACAGTTTATTATAGCATTTTAAAAAACGAGTGGAAAGATTTGAAGGAAGGCTTTATAAAAGAATAATATAAATTTCGGGAAGCTGACAGAAATAACATGAAAAACTTTTGGAAGTTTGCGCAATGAGTTTTTTATTTTAAAGAGTTTAAATAACTTTTTAAAAGTGTACAGTAAACTTATAAATATTGTGGATTCTTATCTTTTACTTTTTGATAAACTTATGCAGAAAAACTTTTGTAAAGTTTGTTTAATGAGTCTTTGATTTTAAAGAGTTTAAATAACTTTCCAAAAGTTCAAGACGCATTTTCACATTTTAATATTACTTTGTCACCTCAAACTAATTTGTGATCTATACATTATTACAACATCAGTGGAAATCGTTTTGGCGAAGCCGGAGTGCAGGAAGAAATGTTGCCATGCAAATAATTATTGGTTTTTTTGTTTTGTATCTGACGGCCGTAGCTATTCTCCTTGGATTTTCTTTAGAAAAGATATTATCAGAAGCCTCACCGGGACAGGATGTAATTCGTGTTTTCCTGGGTCTGATCCTTTATTATTTTTCTTTTGATATTATTATGCGTTTTATTATGCAGGATCTGCCTACACTTGCAGTTCTTCCTTACCTGACTCAAAATATCAGGCGAAATAAATTGGTTGGTTTTTTAAATGTACGCTCTCTTTTCTCCGTATTTATTTTTTTACCCTTCTTTATTTTTTTACCTTTTATTATTTCGGTAATTGGGGCAAAATATGGCTCATTGGTTTCTCTTGCCATGGTCATAAGTATTTTCAGTCTTGCATTTTTTAATCACTTCCTTGTGTTGTTCATCAAAAGAAAAACGATATTAAGTCAATGGTGGCTTATAGGTTTTTTTCTTGTCATTCTTTTGGTAATTGCGGCTGATTATTTCCACATCTTTTCTTTGAGAGACTGGTCTGTTTCTCTATTTACTTTTGTAATAAAAACACCCCTGATTTGTATTGTCTTTTTAGCGCTGGCAATTGCTGCCTGGTATAATAACAGCCAGTTTTTACGAAATAATTTTTACCTGGAAAATTTAGAAAAGTCTTCCGGAGAAAAGAAATCAACCGATTATAGCTGGCTGCAAAGATTTGGCACTTATGGCGATCTGATGGCAATAGACATTAAACTTATTTTAAGAAATAAGCGACCCCGCACACTTTTACTTCTTTCTGTAATATTTCTATTTTATGGTTATATTTTTTACAGGCCCGAATATTTTGCAAATGAAAGTCTTGGCATTCTTCTTATTGGATCTATTTTTATCACCGGGATGTTTATGGCGAGTTATGGGCAATTTCTATTTGCATGGCAAAGCAGCCATTTCGACGGAATGATGAGTTCTAATATTCCCATTCAGACTTATATAAAAGGCAAAATGACTTTATTGATTTCATTTAGTACGATTTCGTTTTTACTCAGTTTACTCTATGGCTTTATCAGCTGGAAATTAATTCCTATACTATTCGCATCATGGCTTTTTAATATCGGGATCCACGCGGTACTCACTGCATTCATTGGCACATTAAATTATAAAGGTTTGGATCTAAGTAAAGGTGCTACATTCAATTACCAGGGCACCGGCGCAGCACAATGGCTGTATTCACTTGTTATCCTTGTGATAGGCGGCATCATCTATTTGCCTTTTGCATTACTTATTAATAAATGGTCAGGGATCGCCGCGGTTGGCATTTTAGGAATGGCCAGTTTCATCATGCAGGATTGGTGGCTGAATAAAATTACTCTTCAATTTAAAAAACAAAAATATAAAATGCTGGAAGGGTTTAGAGAAAGGTAGTGCAGGAGATATGAAATAAAGAATAATAAATATAAAATAAGAAAGAAAAGAATGATATCAATAAATAATCTTGTGAAAACCTACAACAAAAAAGTTGCTGTAGATATTCCGCAACTTGAAATCCGGAATGGAATTATTGGATTAGTCGGAAACAACGGAGCAGGAAAAACAACTTTATTCCGCCTGCTGCTTGACCTTGTAAAAGCCGATAGGGGCGAAGTTTTATCGAATGAAAAAGATGTTTCAAAAAATGAAGAATGGAAAAATTACACAGCTTCCTATATTGATGAAGGTTTTTTAATTCCTTACCTGACGCCGGAAGAATATTTTTATTTTGTAGGAAAATTACACAACCGCACCAGGACTAATGTGGATGAAATGCTTGCCGGTTTAACAGCTTTTTTTGACGGCTCTGTTTTAAAAAGCGGTAAATACATCCGCGACCTTTCAAAAGGAAACCAGTTTAAAGTAGGTATAGCCGCATGTTTGCTCCAGGATCCGGAAATAATGATCCTTGATGAGCCCTTTGCCAATCTTGATCCTTCCTCGCAAATAAGGTTGATACATATGGTTAGGGAATTAAATGAAAAGAAACCTATGACTATCCTGATAAGCAGTCATGACCTCAATCATATAACGGAAGTGTGTACACGCATTTTGCTGATGGAAAAGGGATTGATCATTAAAGATCTTCAAACTTCGTCTGACACGCTGACGGAACTGGAAGATTATTTTAAGGTGTAATTATTATACTTGATAATTCAAGTTCATTTACAGTAAACAAACAAATAGGGTGTTTTAATGATTTCTTAAAAGTTAATATATTGCTATTAGTTTTAAATAAATAATTCTTCATCAACTTTAATTTAACTGCATTAAAATGAGAAACCTCCTCCAATTAGGAATATTACTTTTATTATTTGTACCAGTTCGTGCACAAAAAGTAAACCTGTCTTTAAACCTCAAAAAAGGCGAAACTTACACTCAGGTGCAAGATTCTAAATCCACTGTTACAGAAACCATAAATGGGCAAACTATGAATATAGGAATGAGTGTTCATGGCAAAACCACCTATTTAATTCAGGATCTAAATGATAAATATTATATGATGGAGGTTAATTTCCGGAACCTAAATATGGAAATGGAGCTCCCGCAAGGATCTGTAGAATTTAGTTCATCAAAAAATGACACCAGTGATATTGTATCTACTCTTCTTTCAGAAATGACTAATAAACCTTTTTATATTAAAATGACAAGAACAGGGAAAATAGACCAGGTCAATGGTCTGGATTCATTATTCCACGATATTTTTAAAAAATTTCCCCAATTGTCCGAAGCTAAAAAACAACAACTCAAAACTCAGTTGATGAAAGCTTTTGGAGAGAAAGGAATGAAAGGAAGTATAGAGATGGTCACGGCTATTTTTCCCGAAGGACCGGTTTCAAAAGGCGATAAATGGATTATTCATACTCAATTGGAAAGTGCGATGTCGGCAGATTTGGTTTCCACATTTGTTTATGAAGGAAGTAAAGATTCTACTTTTATTATCCATGGCGATGGAAAGATACAGACTGCTAATAAAGATGCATATATAGAAACTAATGGGATGCCGATAAAATATGATTTGGCGGGTACCATGACTTCAGAAATTACTGTAGATAAAAATACCGGATGGATAGTCAATGCCAAAGTCAACCAGGAAATAAATGGAAATGCAGATGTTAAAGACAATCCTAAGATGCCGGGTGGATTGGTGATACCGATGAGTATAAAGAATGTAACAGAAATAAAAGGTAAGTGATCAACCTTAATAAGAAAACATTCATTAATGATAGTTAGGATTTGGGAGACTTAACAGCAAACCAACAAATAAAAAGGTTTTCAATTTTCTTTAAATGTCTTAATTTTAATTCATGCCTGATCTCCCACCTGAATTACTTGAATTACCTGACTGGAACGAATTTTCGCATCTTTTTAAACACCAGGATATTGCTGCCAAAACTATTTTATTGCGTGAAGGCGACATATCCAAAAAAGCTTTTTATATCGAAAAAGGATGCATAAGGCTTTGGTTCAATAATGATGGCAAAGAAGTTACATTCCAGTTTTTCTTTGAAGGACAGGCTGTCTCTTCTATCGAAAGCTTTAATGCAAATGAGAAAAGCTTATTTACTATTGAGACCATTGAACCCTGTACCATTCGCACTATAACCAAAAAGGATTTTCAGATGATCCTTGATACTTCGCCCTCTTTGGCAAAATCTGTACAAGAACATATTTTTCAAAGATTGTTGTTTTACCAGCATTTATTTCTTTCGCGCATCAAAGACAATCCTCAAAAACGATACGAAGAACTAATAAAGAACCAACCCGAGATATTGCGTAGAGTTCCCCAGCATTATATAGCTTCCTACTTAGGCATCACGCCGGTATCATTGAGCCGGATCAGAAACAGGAGATAATTTTTCTTAACAATTGTTATCGTGTACCGTTTTATGGTTGAGGACATTTGTGTTATCAAATTAAAATAATACAAATGAAAACAGTAATCGTATTTAATCATCCTTATGATGGCAGTTATTGCAATGCTATTCTTAATTCAGTTACAGCCGGGCTTTTAAAGAATAACCATGAAGTGGATCTGATCCATCTTGATAAAGAAAATTTTAATCCTGTAATGACACAAGAGGACCTCCGGGCTTTTGTAAACAGAAAACCGGTAGATCCCAAGGTGATAGAATATAAGGAACGCCTTGGTAAAGCTGATCACCTGATTTTTATTTTCCCTATTTGGTGGGAGCTGATGCCAGCCATGACTAAAGGATTTATAGATAAAGTAATCTTTCCCGGCGTTGCCTATGATTATAAATCAAACGGTTTTATGACAAAAAAATTAAAGAAAATACAAAGTGTTACATTGATAACAACCATGAATACGCATCGTTTTTTTTACAGGCTCCTATTTGGCAATGCCATAAAACGTGCATTCTTTACAGGAACCTTCTGGAAATTGGGTTATAAAAACCGGAAATGGATCAGCCTGAATATGGTAAAATTTGTAACAGAGGATAAAAGAAAAAAGTGGTTATTGGAACTGGAACAGAGATTTAGCAACTTAAAATAATCTTATTTATAAAAAAGATAACCGCATTATAGACATCAATGTATATTTGATTCCGTTATTTGCCATTCTTTTAAAAAGCATTCGAAGGTTTTATAACAGTAAGGTATATACGCAGAATTTTACTTTAAGATTTAATAAATAACATTTGAAGATGAGAAAAGAAAGATGTTGCTTACTATTACTACCCCTCTTTTTTATTTTTTGTTCCGGTACGTTACACGGGCAGGATACTTCTCATATCTCAAACCCTCCTGATAGTAGTGCTATACAAAAAGAAAATTGTCACAATCATTATCTGAAACCTCCTGCGCTCATAATACCTGTAACATTTATAGGATATGGAGTACTAAAGCCTTTTGTAAATGACATTTCGAAACTGGACAATACTATAATGGCTCATGTGCAGCAAAATTATCCGGGCTTTCACACCAATGCTGAGGATTACCTGATGTGGGCTCCTTCTGCTTCAATTTATCTCATGGATGCCTTACATGTCAACATGGCTCATAGCTTCAGGGAACATCTTATCATAGATGCAGGCTCTATAATTATTACGGGTGGCATTGGTTATGGAATGAGATTATTTTCGCGTAACATTAAAGGATTTAATACCAATTTAAATACGGAATTCCCATCAGGTCATACAGCGAATGCTTTTCGGGGAGCCGAAATCTTGCACCAGGAATTGAAGCAAAGCAACAATTTATTGAGCTACAGTGGTTACCTTATTGCAGCAGGTGTCGGTACGCTAAGGATATATAATAAAGATCACTATTTATCGGAAGTGATCGCTGGCGCAGGTTTGGGCATCTTATCCACCAAACTTACTTATTGGATTTTTGACAAAGTGAAATGCAGGAGAAAATAAAATTGGAATGTTTCGGAACTTTTGGAAAGTTTGTTCTGGAAGTTTTGAGAATGAAAAGTCATGATAACTTTCCAAAAGTTGGCAGCACAACGTGGGGGCTAATTCCCTTTCTTTATTAAAAGAGTTATGCTTGCGGTTATTGTCCATAAGTTTTGCAACATCAAAATGACAATCACTATCAATATGAATTTGTTGTCAAATAAAGCTATTACACCCAATAACTGAAAAAATATTCCTAAAGCAATAGCTGACCAAATAAATATTTTAGGTAAAACCGTAGTGCTTCTTAAAGCAAAACCTAATACTAAAAACAATGAGGGTGCTAATAAAAAAATATGAATGA